>Ga0209307_1000027_pt1 | contig 148416 bp, 128 predicted proteins | sample COGITO_mtgs_1105_FD_185519 | JGI IMG/M metagenome (GOLD analysis project Ga0209307, IMG submission 185519) | Pelagic marine microbial communities from North Sea - COGITO_mtgs_110530 (SPAdes) (version 2) | ecosystem: Environmental > Aquatic > Marine > Epipelagic ... | reverse complement strand
CATAGATATAATCGCCATTCTCTGATCGATCACCATTTTTAGCAGCTTCATGAACAACTTGAGTGATTTCAGGCCGCTCTACTTTCCATAACTGTCGAATTTCGGCACGAATATTCGCCGCTCCCTCTGCTGTTATATAGGGAGACCGTTTCGGTTGTGGCGGTCGATAGCGTGACATTTGTTTATTGATTTTCCTCAAGATCGAAGACCTGGCGATAGAAATTCAGCTCTGACTCCATAGCGTGAATAATATTGTTGGCTTTTCGAAACCCATGGCCTTCGTCATCAAATGTTACATGGGCAACTTTGATTCCTTTTTGTTGCAAAATATTAACCATCATTTCAGCTTGGTTGGGGGGGACTACCTTATCTTCAAGGCCCTGTAAAAAAATGACTGGGCAATTTAAACCTTCAGCATGATGAATTGGCGAGCGAGCCCTATACACATCTTTTTGTGCTGGATAAGGCCCAATTAAACTATCTAGGTAACGGGACTCAAATTTATGAGTATCAGTGGCTAGCGTCTCAAGATCACCAATGCCATACAAACTAGCGCCAGCTTTAAATGTATCGGTGAAGGTCAAAGCTGAAAGTACGGTATAACCTCCGGCACTACCGCCGCGGATAATACAGCGGTCCAAGTCAATTTTTCCTTTGCTAGCGAGATAAGTCATTGCATATTGAGTGTCTTCAACATCGGCCAATCCCCAAGCATTGACTAGTTCTTGCCGATAGGTGCGACCAAAGCCGGTACTACCGCGATAGTTGATATCTACAACAGCAAAGCCTCGGTTTGTCCAGTACTGTATTTTGAGATTTAGCCCGCTATCTGTTGCGCCGGTGGGGCCGCCATGGCAGATAGCAATCGCGGGTGGTAAATCGCTATTGTCAGCATCATGTAGGGTATTAGCTGGAGGGTAGTAAAAGGCATGAACTATTTTCCCTTCAGCACTTGGGAAAAAGATCGACTCAGGCTGTGAGAGTTCCTCTGTATCTATTGACAGTGACGCTGGAGAGTAGACAACAGTCGGACTTGATGGGGGTGTAATACTGATAATTTCTTCTGAGATGGCCGCGGCTCCGGCAACCATGCAAACATTACCACCATGACTGCAGACGCCATGCAGACTAGTGTATTCACTAGCAATGGGGTTGAGCGTATGTGTTTTAGTATTAATAACTCCGGTTTGCCATATGCCATCGCTTGTCCAAGAGCATCCGATAAGGTGGTCATCAAGAAAACAATAGGTACTCATCCCAAGTTGCCATAATGGAGTAGCAAATTCAGTTTCACTGGTAAAGACTGATTCACTATGGCCCAGATTAAAGCGATAAATATTCCACCAATTATTTTCATCTGAGACAAAATATAGTTGGTTATCTGGAGACCATTGAGGTTGAAATATTGCCTCGTTATTATCTTTGCCAGCAATTAATTGATGATTACTAAGAGAGTCATCTCTAAATTGGGCTCGCCACAATTGCGTCGCATCCCAAGGCATTTGCGGATGATCCCATTGAATCCAACAAAACTGCTGATTATCGGGACTCAGGCGCGGGTAGGCATAAAAGTCAGCACCAAAAACAAGTCGCTCAATAACAACGTTCTCTAAATTGAATTTGATGCTTGCGATATAATTTTCAGGTTCTTGGTTTTCACGATGGTGTTCACACACAGCAATCAGTGTGTCATTAATCTCATCAATGATTAGGTCGGCAAATCTCCAAGGTCCTTTGGGTGTAATCGCTTTCGGTATTTTATTGCCGGTCAGATCAAGTTGATAAATACGTTGATCGGCTGCGTTGACGAAATAAAGTATGTCTTTAGCTACGGTATACGCCGCACCACCGTATTCATGCACCTTACTAGAGTGGCTAAACGGGCTAGAGAAAAGATCAACAATTTGGCCATCAGCTTGTTTACACATAATGACACTGCGACCTGCTTCCCATGGACGGTTTTCCACCCAAAACAATCGATCGCCATGAGACTGCACCCAGTTAAGACTGGGGGCTGCACGAGTGATGAGCTCGGCAGTTATTTTTGAAGGCCAGCTACCGAAGGGCGTAGTGATCTTTGATTTCTGCACCCTAACCCCCAGCTAATTTAGCGGTTAAACCGCGTTTTTCCAGCTCGACCTTAAGTATTTCACGGTGATCACCTTGAATTTCAATCATGCCATCTTTGACTGTTCCGCCAGTGGAGCATTTTTGCTTGAGTTGCTTGGCCAGAACTTTTAGCTCTGATTCAGACATACTAAACCCACTTAATGTGGTAACTCCCTTGCCTTTGCGTCCTTTTGTTTCTCTCCGAATACGGACAATACCATCTCCTTGCACGATTTTAGAGACCTCAGGCTCTGTGATCCGACCAGAATCAGTGGAGTAAACGAGACGAGAGTTTTTAGTACTCATTATTCAGGTATTTCCTTGCTATTAAGCAGTAGAATTTTGCCGATATGTTGATTACTCTCCATCAAGGTATGACCTTTGTGAGCGTCTGTCATCTTTAGTCGGCTATGAATAATCGGCTTAAAATTGCCTGAGACAATCAGCGGCCAAACTTCAGATTCAACACCGGCGGCTATTCGCGCTTTGTTTTCTAAGGGTTGTGCGCGCAGAGTAGAACCAGTTAGTACAAGCTGCTTTAGCATGATGGGCATCAGATCTACTTCAACCTTTGAGCCGCGTAAAAAGGCAATATTTACTATTCTGGCGCGAGGAGCACAGGCAGAAAAATTCTTCTGTACATAGTCACCACCCACCATATCCAGTACTACATTTACTCCGGAGTCTGTGAGCTCTTTACAGGTTTGAACAAAGTCTTCCTTATTGTAATTAATCGCTTTAACTGCGCCCAGTTGCTCACAGGCAAGACATTTTTCCTCGGTTCCTGCAGTGGCGATAACATTGACACCAAGACTAGAAGCAATTTGTATGGCCGTAGTGCCAATACCGCTGGAACCTCCATGAATTAATAGCCATTCACCGGCTTTTAACGCGGCGCGCTCAAAGAGATTGTGCCACACGGTAAAGCAGGTTTCTGGCAGTGCAGCGGCATCTTCAAGTGCGAGGCCTTGTGGAATGGGGAGGCACAAAGACTCTTCGGCAATTGCATATTTAGCATAGCCACCACCGGATAGTAGAGCGCAGACCTGATCACCAACCTTCCAACGATTGGTAGCTGACCCTACAGACACTATCGTCCCAGATACCTCTAATCCTGGAATGTCTGTCACCCCTGGAGGTGGTGGATAGAAGCCCAAGCGTTGAAAGACATCAGGACGATTTATGCCAGCTGCAGCAATCTCAATTAATACTTGAGTAGCTGAAGGCTCTGGTATTGGTCTTGAAGTGGGTTGCAGTACTTCTGGCGCGCCAGGTTCGATAACTTCGATACTGATTTGATTAATGATGAGACTCCTATCAATTGGGTCGATTTTAAGATGAGAGTTTAGCTGTATTTGGCTTGTTAGCTCAATCTACTAAAAATTGACTGTGATTATGGACGTTTGAGTGATCTTATAACTTTATTTAAAATTCTTCCATCAATGACAGTCAATCCCAAGCCGATGCAGAGCATACCGATGAAATGCTCGATGTAGAGGACTTCGTCCAACACAAGCCAGCCTAAAAGACTTGCAGTTATTGGGACCAAGAAGGTAACTAAGACAACATTAGTGGCACCTGCGGAAGATAATATACGAAAAAATAAAATATAGGCGAATGCCGTTGAGAAAATAGCAAGAGATAAGATTGCTAGCCAGATAGAGATACTCGGGTTGGGTATTTGATCTGGCCTCTCTATGAAAAAAGTTAAGGGTATTAAAATAATAGAGGCCGCCGTTACTTGTCCAATGACAATTGTTAGCGGAGATATTCCCATTGCCTTGAAGCGTCGACCATATACGGTGGCGAATCCATAGGAGATGGCGGCCCCCACAATTGCTAGCTGCGCTGTACTGTCTGAATTTGTGCCAGCTAGTACCGACGGCCCGATTAATAGTATGACGCCCAAAAGTCCCATAATAACCCCAGTTAATTTAGCCGGGGTGATATGCTCATCAGATAAAAATATACCTGCGATTAACACAGTAAATAGCGGCGTAGTTGCATTGATAATAGATGCTAGACCCGATGCGATATGCGTTTGCCCCCAGACTATCAGAGAGAAGGGAATAACATTATTAAGTAAACCTAAGACAAAAAATGTACCCCATAGCTTTAAAGATTTGGGGGCTTCACCACCAGTAACGAGCAAAAATGTCCAAAGCACAACCGCGGCCAAGCCAACACGCAAGGTAACAATCGTCAGTGGAGGGAGTTCTGAGACAGCGATTCCGATAAAAAAGAATGAGCCGCCCCATAGGCAGGAGAGTAGCAACAGCATTGACCAGTCTTTGGCAGACATTCTTTGATCGATCATGATGAGTGTTCCACGCCTTTTACGCTATGTCAGTGTTAATAAAAATTTTGAGATACTTTAGCATTAAAAGAGTGATCTAGAAATTCTATAGTATGTTTGGATGTCCATTGGTTAGCCGCTAGACTTTTAATGTTCTATAGTTTGATCTCGGAGTATCATCTGTACTCGTTTAACTTTTTCTACCAAGGTGGGGATCATGGTTGACTTATCATTGAGAGACAGAATTTATCAAGTTATCTTTGGTACGGATACAGTTGCTGGTCAACGCTTTGATATTGTTCTTATCTATCTTATTTTAGTGAGTGTTTTAGCGGTTGTGCTGGATTCTATCGCTGGGATACATAGTGATTACGGTTCTTGGTTGTTTTGGTTGGAGTGGGGGTTTACAGCGCTTTTCTCATTAGAATATTGTCTGCGTATCTATTCTTCGCCAAAGCCATTGCGTTATATATTTAGTTTTTATGGTTTGGTTGACCTACTATCGATTGTACCAACCTATCTGGCATTAATTTTTCCTGGTGCAAGTTACTGGCTAGTCATTCGCCTGTTGAGGGTGTTGCGGATATTTCGGGTATTCAAGTTAGTGCGTTATTTAACCGAGGCTAATCTCCTACTTCGGTCAATCTATGCTGCGCGCCGTAAAGTGCTAGTATTCTTTCTGGTCGTTCTCATACTCAGTGTTATTTTTGGTAGTTTGATGTTTTTAGTTGAGGGTCCTGAGAATGGTTTCACTAGTATTCCGAGAAGTATTTATTGGACTATTGTGACCATTACGACCGTTGGTTATGGCGATATTACTCCGCAAACGGTGTTTGGCCAGATTATCGCTACCATGGCCATGTTGACTGGTTATAGTATTATTGCCATCCCCACGGGTATATTTACCGCTGAAATAGCGCGAGAAATGGGAAGTCAAAGTAACAATCGCCAATGCAATGTATGTGGCCGAAATGGACATTATCTTGACGCAGAATATTGCCATCAGTGCGGCGTTTCGTTGCCAGAGAGAATTGTTAAAGATTAACTATGTTGATTTTCTGGAATAGTAGGGCGGTAACTTAAGGCTTCCTGATAATGCCGAGATTTAGGGTATTCTTACGCCTCAAGGTCAGCCAGGCTTCTAGCTACCTTTAACACTCGATAAAAGCCTCGAGCAGACAGGCCGAAACGTTCTATAGCTTTATTCATCAAATCCCTGAGCGGCTCATCGAGAGGGCATACTTGTATGACAAGACTACTAATAACCATCCTTAGTTAATTAGGGTCGCTTTAAGCGTTATTTTTGGTGATCAGAGTTTCAATTTCCGCTATCTGTTTTTCTAGGACATCAATTTTCTCACGAGATCGCACTAGAACTGCTTGCTGAGAATCAAACTCTTCACGAGTTACTACGTCTAAGTCGGATAAAGTTTTATTCATTGCCGCGCGCAAGAGTTGGTGCATCTCAGCACTCATTGCCTCTGCGCCTGAAAGAGTTTTATCAAGATGAGATTGAAACTGACTATAAATATCTTCGCTGTACATTTTTCATGCTCCGTTCCTGATCGCTATTATTCAATGTTTGGCGATCATTGTCAGCTTATTTTGACATATTAGAGCCTTCTTTTCGGTGTATTTTAAGATTACTGTTTTGGTGCATTGCAAAGAACCAAGTAGTGAGTTGTCGCACCAATTTAGCGCATAAAGCCTACCTTTTACTTATAAAACCCTGATTGGAGACGACTTTCAAGAGTTGGCATGCAATATGCAAAGGCTTAGTTACTGACCGAAAGGTGAGACACAAATCAATTGACAACACAATCTTGGGAGATTACTTAATGAAAGCAATAAAAACTGCAGTTTGGGCTGCAACTATGATGACAGCAGCGACAGGAATGTCCGCCGAAATTTCGGGAAACGTAGCACTTGGATCCGAATATTTTTTCAGAGGTGTTGATCAAGCTGGTGGAGAAGCGCTATCAGGCGGATTCGATGTCAATTTTGAAAATGGTATTTATGTGGGTACATGGGCTTCGAGTATTGATTTTAGTAATGGTCCAGAGCTTGATTATTACGTGGGATATGTTGGTGACCTAACTGAAGCAGTGAGCTTCGATGTGGGCTACTTGTTCTATGGTTATCCCGGAGATTCGACTTTAGATTTTGAAGAATTGTATGGGAGCTTGTCCTTTGGTGATGCGACCGTTGGTTTTAACTTTTCTGACGATTACTTTGCCTCCTCAGGTGAAACTACTTATGTCTATGTAGATTATGGCTTTTCTTTGGGAGAGAACTGGAGCTTAGGCCTTCACTACGGAACTATTTCAGCTGATGACAATGTCGCCTACGACGAGGTTTTTGGCGACACAGTGGATGATTATTCGATTTCTCTTAGCACTGAAGTCAGTGGAGTCGGCGTTGACTTTAGTTTTATTGATTCATCGGGAAGCGGTGCCCTAGATGCTGATGCTGAATTTGCAATTACCATCTCAAAGTCGCTGTAAGCGCTGAGGTATTTTCTTTTAAAGCAATATGAGTGGCTTTAGCCACTCAATGGAGGATCCATGAAATTAGTTACTGCAATTATTAAACCTTTCAAGCTGGATGAAGTTCGTGAAGCGCTCGGTGAATTGGGTGTTTCAGGCGTAACCGTAACAGAGGTAAAAGGTTTTGGTCGACAAAAAGGTCACACTGAGTTGTATCGAGGTGCTGAGTATGTTGTCGATTTTTTACCAAAAGTAAAGGTAGAAGTGGCACTGACCGATGAGTTGGTTGAGAGCGCCGTTGAAGCTATCACTAAAACCGCAGCAACAGGCAAGATTGGCGACGGCAAGATTTTTATCAGCCAGCTTGATGATGCTATTCGAATCCGTACCGGGGAAACCGGTCCAGAAGCCATCTAAATTAAGGAAGAACAATGAACGAGATATTTGAATTACAGTACGCGCTCGATACATTTTACTTTTTAATGTGCGGCGCATTGGTTATGTGGATGGCAGCTGGGTTTGCCATGCTCGAGGCGGGTTTGGTCCGCTCTAAAAATACTACCGAAATATTAACCAAAAATATTTCTCTATTTGCGGTCGCCTGCACCATGTATATGGTCTGTGGATATCACATTATGTACGCTGACCTTGGCGATCTGTTGTTAAGAGGCATCACTGGTGACGGTGCTACAGGCATGGAAGAGCCAGCTACTTATGCCCCCTCTGCTGATTTCTACTTTCAGGTAGTTTTTGTTGCTACAGCAATGTCTATCGTCTCAGGTGCGGTGGCAGAGCGAATGAAATTATGGGCATTTTTAGCTTTTGCAGTTGTGATGACCGGCTTTATCTATCCGATGGAAGGATCATGGACTTGGGGCGGACAGTCCGTCTTTGGTTTATATACTTTAGGCGATCTTGGATTTTCTGACTTCGCAGGATCGGGCATCGTACACATGGCGGGTGCGTCTGCAGCCTTAGCCGGCGTTCTCTTGCTAGGAGCACGAAAGGGCAAGTACGGAGCGGATGGCTCAATAAATGCAATTCCTGGCGCCAATCTACCCATGGCCACTTTAGGAACCTTTATTTTATGGTTGGGCTGGTTTGGTTTCAACGGAGGATCGGTTCTTGCTACCGCTTCAGTTGAAAGCGCGAACGCTGTTGCGGTGGTATTCTTAAATACTAATGCTGCTGCAAGTGGCGGATTAATTGCTGCCCTTATCGTTGCTAGATTCATGTTTGGTAAAGCTGATTTAACGATGGCCTTGAATGGAGCGTTAGCAGGTCTCGTCGCTATTACCGCAGAGCCGTCAACCCCGACCGCTTTACAAGCAACGCTGTTTGGTGGATTAGGCGGTGTCTTAGTGGTCTTTAGTATTGTGGCTCTTGATAAGTTAAAGATTGATGATCCGGTAGGTGCTATTTCTGTTCATGGTGTTGTTGGTTTACTAGGCTTGCTGTTAGTGCCGCTAACAAATGATGCTTCAACATTCTCTGGGCAGTTAATTGGGGCCGCAACTATCTTCATCTGGGTATTTGGAGCCAGCGCGGTTGTGTGGAGTATTCTGAAGTCTACCATGGGCATTCGCGTCTCTCAGGAAGAAGAGTTTGACGGAGTTGATCTTTCAGAGTGCGGAATGGAAGCATACCCCGAGTTTGTTAGTGCTAAGTCATAGATTACAATAACCCCTAGATTAACCGGAGCCCTGTGCTCCGGTTTTTTTTGTCCTCAGTTAACCACAATTATTTCATGATTTTGATTTTATCCTGATGCAATTTTGGAGATAAAGAGGTATCTTAAGGGATATAAGTCACGTGTAAGGAAATATGTAAATATGAAACTGATTACTGCAGTAATTAAACCGTTCAAACTGGACGATGTTCGCGAAGCTCTTGCTGACTTGGGAGTCCAAGGCATTACAGTGACGGAAGTCAAAGGCTTCGGTCGTCAAAAAGGGCATACTGAGCTGTATCGAGGTGCGGAATATGTTGTCGATTTTTTACCCAAAATTAAATTAGAGATTGCTATATCCACGGATTTAGTTGACAGCACTGTGGAGGCGATCACTAAATCAGCAGCGACTGGAAAGATAGGCGACGGTAAGATCTTTATTTCTTCATTAGATGAGGTGATAAGAATTCGTACTGGTGAAACGGGCGCCGATGCAATTTAGACCGTCTTTGAGCTCAATAGAGACGGATTTAGAGTGCTAGTTATGGCTTTTACCACTCCGCTATGTTTTAAATTACAATTTATCCGAGACAAAAAATAATGAAATCTTTTTCAACTTTGCTGACGTGTGTCTTAGTAATAACTTTGGCATGCGCAGGGTCGACTCTCGCAGATGATGATCAAGTCGTTCGGCAGACCATAATCTCAAAGCTTAAGGCGGCGCGGTCTGATTTAGATTATAAGTTTATTGGTCCATCCGAGGTTCCTACATTTTATGAGGTACAAGTAATGGGAGGACCAATACTTTATGTCTCTGAGGATGGAGAATTCTTTTTCGATGGCGCGCTTTATAAGGTCAAAGTAGGTCAGTTTGTGGACGTTCGTAACTTACGGCTCGACGTTGATCGTAGAGAGGCATTTGCTTCTTTATCAACAGACGAAATGATTGTTTTTAAGTCTTCCATACCAACAAAAGCAATTATTAATGTTTTTACTGATGTGGATTGTGGTTATTGTAGAAAGCTCCATCAAGAAGTGCCGGAACTGAATCAAATGGGTGTCGAGGTCAGATACCTTGCATTTCCAAGAGCTGGAATAGCATCTGCCTCCTATGACAAGATCGCTACTGCTTGGTGTTCCGATGATCCCCAAGGTAGTTTAACGCGATCTAAAAATGGTGATGATGATCCATTAAATGTTTGTTCAGAAAATCCGGTTGCAGAGCACTACAATCTCGGTCAGCGGTTAGGAGTCACAGGAACACCAGCGATTGTTCTTATGGACGGGACGATGCTTCCAGGGTATCAAAAGGCCGAGGCTCTGGCGAAAATTTTAGGTATAGGCTCTTGAATTTTTCACTGTGGAAAAATACTTAGCTAATAAACCCGAATAAATTCTCAAATAGTATAAAATTGTTGGTAAAAGAGGCTGGCGGATTTTACGTGCCTTGAATTCAGGAGTATTCAGAGGTAATGAGGTGAGAGTAGTAAACATTGGCATATGCGGTCTAGGAACCGTGGGATCTGGCGTGTATAACGTTATATCCCGAAACTTGGCGGCAATCAACGCTAGGGCAAACTGTGAAATTACAATAGCACAGATTGGTTGCCGGCGAGATAACCCTGACTGCGCCCTCTCTACGACTCCTGTTACCCGCGATATATTTGAGGTAGCTAAGAATCCTGATATTAACGTCGTTGTTGAGCTTATTGGAGGAACGACGACAGCTTATAAATTGGTGATGACCGCGCTAGAGAACGGCAAGCATGTTGTAACTGCGAATAAAGCACTGATCGCAGAGCATGGTATGGAAATTTTCTCTGAGGCGGAGTCACGAGGGTTGATGGTTTGCTACGAGGCTGCTGTGGCTGGTGGTATTCCAATCATCAAATCTCTTCGCGAGGGCTTATCCGCTAATCGTGTTAATTGGCTTGCTGGAATTATTAATGGTACGACTAACTTTATTTTGTCTGAGATGGATACTAAAGGCAGAAATTTTAATGACGTTCTAATTGAAGCCCAAGAGAAAGGATATGCCGAGGCTGACCCAACATTTGACGTCGAGGGAATAGATGCCTCACACAAGCTGGCCATTTTGGCCTCGATTGTCTTTAGCACGCCTTTATCACTTAAAGGTCTTTTCACGGAGGGCATTACAAAATTACAACCTCAAGATGTGGCTTATGCACGAGAGCTTGGTTATGCGATTAAGCATCTTGGTATAGCAAGGCAAACAGAAAATGGCGTGGAATTGCGGGTACATCCGACCTTGGTTCCTCAGCGATCTTTAATAGCTGGGGTGAACGATGTCTTGAATGCGGTTATGGTCAATGCTGATGCGGTTGGAACTACTCTTTTTTATGGTCCTGGAGCGGGTTCAGAGCCCACAGCCTCTTCTGTCATAGCTGACATCGTGGATGTAGCAAGAAATATGGACTCATATCCCGATGCTTGGGTGCCAGCGCTGGGATGCAAGCTTACCGCGCTCAAAGAACAACCATTGATGGGTATTGAAGAAGTTGAGACGGGATTTTATATCCGATTTTCTGCGTTGGATAAGCCTGGTGTTCTGTCGAATGTGACGAAAATAATGGCTGACGCTGGAATTAGTATTGAATCTATTATTCAACGTGACCAACCCGCCGGCGAGAGTTATGTCAATGTCATTATTCTAACGAATGTGACCAAAGAAAAATGTTTAGATGAGGCAGTGGAGCATATCGAGCAACTTGAGACTGTGCGTGGCCCAGTTAACTTCATACGCGTTGAATACTTAGACCAAGCGTGAGACAAATTAAGATAAGCAATAAGTCATTATTGGGAAGTCCTTAGATGGAATATATTAGCACTCGCGGTGGTGGAGAGCCTAAAAGTTTTGAAGATGTCATCTTGACCGGGTTGGCGCCAGATGGAGGTTTGTATGTGCCGAAGTCATTGCCACATTACAGTCATGAAGAAATTGCCTCTTGGGCTGGATTATCCTATCAGCAATTGGCATTAAAAGTGATTACTCCTTTTGTTGATGGAGCAATTCCTGAGAGCGATTTAGAGCGATTGATTGAGAAATCCTATGGTAATTTTCGTCATGAAGATATTGCTCCGCTGGTAAAGACCGGGGATAACGAATGGATCTTGGAATTGTTCCATGGCCCCACTCTTGCATTTAAAGATTTTGCCCTACAATTTTTGGGAAATCTACTGGACTACACCTTAGGAAAGCGGCAGCAAAAGGTTGTTATTATGGGCGCTACCTCTGGCGACACTGGTTCTGCCGCGATTGAGGGTTGTAGACGATGTAAGAATATCGATATATTTATTCTTCATCCTTATCAACGAGTGTCAGATGTACAGCGACGCCAAATGACAACAGTTCAAGCAGATAATATTCACAATATCGCATTGCATGGAAATTTTGACGATTGCCAAAATATGGTTAAAGCAAGTTTTTCTGATCAGTCCTTTTTGCCAGATGGTCGACAACTTGTTGCAGTAAACTCGATTAATTGGGCTCGTATAATGGCCCAGATTGTCTATTATTTTTGGGCCTCCTTGCGACTTGGTGGGCCTGATCAAGCTGTTTCTTTTTCTGTTCCCACGGGCAATTTTGGAGATATTTTTGCCGGTTACTTGGCTTACAAAATGGGATTGCCAATCAAACAGTTAGTGATTGCAACTAATCAAAACGATATTTTACATCGTTGTATTAGTGATAATGATCATACCTCCCGGCCTCTTGAGCAGAGTTTGGCGCCGAGCATGGATATCATGATCTCTAGTAATTTTGAGCGTCTGTTATTTGATCTTTATGACCAAGATGGTGCTGTGATTGCTCAATTAATGAATGATGCGAAAGCGGGATCGATGCAGTTGAGTAACTCTGCTTTAGATCGAGCGAGGGAGTTGTTTACTAGTTTTCGATGTGATGACAGTGGGATGATCGACCTCATCAGCACGACAAACAGAGATATTGATTACTTGCTTGACCCTCATACGGCCATTGGTCTTGCGGCGGCACGGGCCTGTCGCGAAGATACAAGTACTCCGATGGTGACTCTTGCCACTGCTCATCCTGCCAAATTCCCCGAGGCGGTTAAGGAAGCTGGGTATCCAAGAGATCCTGATTTACCCAACCATATGGCAGATCTTTTTGACCGTAAGGAGCGTTTTACTGTTTTAGACAATGTGCAGTCAGAGGTGCAGCAGTTTATCGCGGAGAATATTCTAGCCTAAGGTCTGGGCTACAAATGACCGCGTATAAGACGGAAGCTAAAGTTGAGATGAGAAGATGTCAGAAGAAAACAAGTTATCAAAAGAAGATCAAGATCGCGTAGATAATTACCTAGAAAGTGGGTTCAATAGTGTTGAACGGAAACCCTTTCGCCCCTGGAGGCTGGTGGCTGTCATCTGGGTTGTGGTTGCAGCGCTTGGTTATATTAGTTGGTTTATTGGTAAGCAAGCGGGATACCTTTAGACTTTGAGTGATTTCGTTAGTCCCTTGAGAATGCCAATGACTAAACCTTTTTCAATGCCTTTACCAACGATGATTGAGACTAACGGTATTGAACTAGAGGTATTTCAGGCGGGACAGGGTGGAACTCCAGTTGTTCTTTGCCATGGCTGGCCCGAATTGGCCTACAGTTGGCGCTATCAGATTCCAGCGCTTGTGGCGGCGGGTTATCACTGCATCGTGCCTAATCAGCGTGGCTACGGTAACTCAAGTAAACCAATAGATGTGAACGCATACGATATTCACCATCTTACTGATGATCAAAACGGTTTACTTGACGCCTTGGATATCGATCGCGCTATATATGTGGGCCATGACTGGGGTGCCATCATGTTGTGGCAGCATGCTCTGTTGAATCCTGAGCGAATTATCGGATTGGCGAATATGTCTGTGCCTTTTAAAGCTCGAGAGCCATCAGAGCCCGTTGCTTTCTGGGAAAAGGTATTAGGCGAGGATTTTTACCTAGTCCATTTCAATCGTCAGCCAGAAGTCGCTGCCCGTGCTTTTGAAACTGATCCGAAAAGAGTTTTAACTAACCTGTATCGCACTAAGCACTGGCTGGATAATAGCCCGGCTCAGCCTGATGGCTATTCCATTGTGCGCTCAGCTGAAGTTGATAATAATCGCGGCGAGTTAATGCTTAGCCAAGAAGACTTGAGAGTTTTTGTCGACGCATTTGAAAAGGGTGGTTTTGTTGCTCCATGCAATTGGTATCGTAATTTTACGCGCAACTGGGAGACCATGGTGGACGTTGAGCAAAGGATCGAAATTCCCTGTCTAATGCTTTATGGCGAATATGACATGGTTCCTAAAGTCGATATGACTGATACTGTTTTGGATTTGGAAATTCAAAATTTGGAGTGTGGGCACTGGATTCAACAAGAGAAACCTGAATTGACCAATCAATTTTTGCTGGATTGGCTCGACCGTAAAATAACACCTCTGTTGAGGTAGAGCATGGAAATACTCAGTCGTTCTTTTAATCTCGAGACCGCCAGCTTTTCACCAGACTTGGATCCGTTGTTGCAGCGCATCTATCAATCAAGAGGAGTGAGCAGTCAAGAGGCTCTTGATAAGCAGCTATCCTGTCTGCCAGCTCCAAGCCTGCTAAGGGGCGTGTTAGAGTCGGTAGAGCGGTTAGTAGAAGCATTAAAAAAGAACCAACAAATAGTCATAGTTGGTGATTTCGATGCCGATGGTGCGACTAGTTCAGCGTTGATGATGCTCGCTTTGACATCGATGGGCTTTAAAAAGATTGAGTTTTTGGTACCTAACCGATTTGACTATGGGTATGGTTTAACTCCTGAGATAGTTGACCTTGCTACTCAATATCATCCTGACCTGATTATTACGGTCGATAATGGCACATCGAGTATTGACGGGGTAGAACACGCCGGAAGCCTCGGCGTTGATGTGATTGTCACCGATCATCATTTGCCTGGGGAAAAACTCCCAAATGCATATGCAATCGTCAATCCAAATCAGCTAGGATGCTCATTTCCTGCTAAGAATTTAGCCGGTGTCGGTGTTGCCTTTTATCTTCTTAGTGGTTTGCGCGCTGAACTTCGTAGGATAGGATGGTTTGACTTGAATCAGCTAGTTGAACCTAATATGGCCACATGGTTGGATTTGGTCGCACTGGGAACCGTTGCTGATGTGGTGCCTTTGGATCAGGTGAATCGGACTTTGGTGCATCAGGGATTATTGCGCATTCGATCAGGTCTTTGTCGACCTGGTATTCGAGCATTGTTGCAGATAGCAGGCAAGAATCCTAAACGTTTGGTAGCGGCAGATTTAGGATTTGCTGTAGGGCCAAGACTTAATGCTGCGGGGCGCTTAGACGATATTTCATTGGGCATTCAGTGTTTGCTCACAGAGGACATGAATGTTGCGTTGCAAGCTGCCGAATCTCTTGATCAATTAAATAAAGATAGAAGAATAATTGAACAGGGGATGCAACAAGAGGCGATGGCCGAGCTGGATAAATTAACCTTGGAGTCAGAGGATAATTTACCGTCAGCATTGTGCTTATTTCGCCCAAATTGGCATCAGGGTGTTGTTGGATTAGTCGCTTCTCGTTTAAAAGAAAAATATCACCGCCCTGTAGTAGCCTTCGCCCGTGCCGAGGATGGGTCACTTAAAGGCTCTTCAAGATCTATCCCGGGACTGCATATAAGAGATGCCATGGATGCGGTAGCAACACAGAACCCAGGCCTAATTAGCAAATTTGGTGGCCACGCCATGGCCGCCGGCTTAACTCTTGAGGAGAAGCAGTTAGAGACATTTTCTGCAGCCTTTCAAGAGTATGTGTACCGAGCACTCAATCCTGAAGATCTAAAGGCCAAGGTGATTACTGATGGTTGCTTAGAGTCTGATCATATAAATATGGAAACCGCAGAACTTCTCAGAGAATCGGGCCCTTGGGGTCAGCAATTTCCGGAACCCTGCTTTGAAGGCATATTTACTATTAAACAGCAGCGTGTCGTAGGAGAGCATCACTTGAAGTTAGTTCTGACGCAGGAAGCTGAGCCATATACTGATATCGATGCTATTTATTTCAATATGGATTTAGAGCACTGGCCTAATCAACTGATTCAACAAGCGCGCTGTGTCTATCGTCTAGATATTAACGAATTTCGAGGTCAGGAAAAGCTGCAGTTACTGATTCAATATATGCAACCTGAAATATCATAAAAAGTTCAGCGAGAGTAGCGTGTTCGAATCTGCATTTTAGACAGATTTAGTACTTTTTGGTGAAGACTAAGCTACTAATTTAATCTTGTTTTTCGCAATCTTGAAAACTCCTAAATAAGCATGCACACTGCCGCAATTTTCAGGCTGTGATCAACCCTAAAGTAGATCGGGTCCATCAATTTTGCGAGAACAAGGTTTCTATGAGTTTTAGAAAGGAGATAAGAGCAGATTTATTTTTGCTTGTAACAGCCCTTATTTGGGGATTCGCCTTCGTCTTTCAGAGTATGGGTATGGACCATGTTGGCCCCGTGACTTTTGTCTTTGGTCGATTTGTTGTCGCAGCTATTGCAATACTGCCGATCTGGTATCTGATGGAAAAGCCCAAAAAGATATTTCATTATCAATCAGTGGACAAAAAAGCTCTACAATTAGGCGTTATTATGGCTCTGGGTATGTTGGTTCAACAGCAAGGCTTACTTTATACCACAGTGGCCCGAGCAGGCTTTTTAACGGGGGTTTATGTTGTCTTTGTCCCTTTGTTGGGTTTGCTTATGGGTACCAAAACTGAGTGGCCAACTTGGTTGGGTGTGATTTTTGCTGTGTTTGGATTGTATTTTTTGTCTCAAATTAAAGCAGATCAGTTTGTAATAGGTGACACTCTAATACTAATTAGTTCGGTCGCTTGGGCATTACACGTTATTTATACCGGTAAAGTTGCCAATCAAATCTCGGTTTATCGATTGATGTTTTTGCAATTTTTTTTTGCTGCCATGATCAGTGGCGTGGTGATGCTTTTTACCGAAGTTTGGGACTGGAATGCCGTTAGAGATGCAGCAATATCTTTGCTTTTTGTTGGAGTGCTGTCTTCTTGCATTGGTTTTTCTTTGCAAGCCATTGGTATGCGCACCGCGCCTGCCTCTCATACAGCCCTTATTCTGAGTTTTGAAGCAGTATTTGCGGCCATTGGTGGGTGGTGGTTACTTAATGAGTATCTGACTCCCATTGAGCTAGTTGGGTGTGGATTAATTTTAATGGGTGGACTGGTGTCTCAGTTTAAAGTGTTTCTTAAGTCTCCTAAAAACACGATGTAGTGTTGTTTAAGTCAGCTATTTAATCGATCACTTACCTGCTTTTCATAGAGGAGAGGAGATATATTAACTTTCACCACATCCTTGATTATGGGCTGAGCCTTTTCAGTAGGGTGGAGCCCATCTTGCTGAATCATTCCTTCGGTGATTGCTAATTCTTCAAGTTGAAACGGTATTAAAGTGATCCTCTTTTCCATGGATAATTGAACATATACTTTGGCAAATGCATCAGTGTACCTTCTGCCGTAATTGGGTGGGATTCGCATACCAAATAGAATCGGAACTGCATTAGCTTCTTGGCAAAGGTCGATCATTTGAGATAAATTTTGTTTCATAAGTCGAAGTGGCTGACCTCGAAGACCATCGTTTCCACCTAGTTCAAGGATTACAAAATCAGGTTCGAATTTATCCAATAGAAGGGGTAGTCGAGCTAAGCCTCCTCCTGTGGTGTCGCCACTGATGCTACCGTTGATTATTTTATGGTCCGGTGAAAGGTCTGTTCGCAGAAGGTTAACCCAGCCTTTAGCTGGGTCGATACCATAACCCGCGCTCAAACTATCACCCAAAACTAATAGAGTTGATCCATAAGTGTTGGCACCTAGTAGAATAAACAGGCAACATAGCCCTTTAAAAAAAGATTGCATAATAAACCCCGAGTAAACTTCGATTAAAATCGTTAGCGGAAGTGTAAGCGATTTTTCTCACAATGGAAGGTTCGAATGATAGAAGTGACAAATGTATGCAAACAGGTGATCACCACCGAAGGTAAATTGGACATCCTGGATGGGATTAGCTTGACTGTTGCTGATGGGGAAACCTTGGCCATTGTCGGACCATCAGGCTCGGGTAAATCCACATTGTTGGGTATTTTAGCTGGTCTCGATTTGCCGAGTTCCGGGTCTGTCGTGGTTAATAATCAGGATATTACAGCGATGGATGAAGAAGGGCGGGCGATGGTGCGAGCAAAGGATGTGGGTTTTGTTTTTCAATCATTTCATTTGCTCCCTGGATTAACCGCTTTAGAGAACGTTGCATTGCCACTTGAGCTAAATGGTGATGGCAAAGCCCTGGAAACAGCTAATTATTATTTAGAGAGGGTAGGCTTGAGTAGTCGCACAACTCACTATCCGCGACAGCTTTCCGGCGGTGAACAGCAGCGTGTAGCAGTAGCAAGAGCCTTCGCTTGCAAACCGACTATTTTATTTGCCGATGAACCTACCGGAAACCTAGATACGGGGACCGGTGAAATTATTAATGACCTTCTATTTGATCTAAACCGGGAAGAGGGTACCACGTTGATTTTAGTGACCCATGAAATGAATTTAGCGGCGCGATGTAATTTAACACTGCAATTACAGGCGGGTCGTCAGATGGAAAACGACGAAGCAAAATCTAAGGAGCTTATCTCTTAATGCTTTCTTTGCGAATGCTTATTAGGACCTGGCGCGGCGGCGAACTTGGGTTGATCCTTTGGTCATTGATTCTGGCGGTAGCTGTAGTGACGTCAGTATCCCTTTTGGCTGAGCGTATTGAGAAAGCTCTGACTCAAGAGTCCAGTAGTTTTTTAGCCGCCGATTTGGTAGTTCGGAGTAGTAAAGAGGCTTCCGAAGAATGGCTCCAAGAAGCCCAGATAAAGAATGTTTCTACGGCTAAAATAATGGGTTTTTCATCCATTGTGTTCCATGACGATGAGCTACATTTGGCGTCGATCAAGGCGGTTCAGCCCAATTATCCTTTACGCGGGCTGATTAAGCGCTCCACTACTGCATTCACACGTGATCCTAGTTTGATCGAGTCAGTTGATTTTGGGCCAGATAGAGGAGAAGTTTGGGTGGACGCCAGGCTTTTGCCCCTGCTGGACATAGAGCTTGGAGATGAGATTGAGTTGGGTGATACGACACTCAAAGTTAGTCAGATTTTGATCGAGGAGCCAGACGGTAGTTCTTACTCATTTTTTGGTGCTCGAGTGTTGATGAACTATGCCGATATACCTGCCAGCGGAATTATTCAGCCGGGTAGTCGGGTCACTTATCGTTATCTCATGGCGGCTAATGACCAGGATAGCTTTGAAGAATACCAAGCGTGGCTTGAGCCTCAATTAGATATTCATGACAGATTGATTACGCCTGATCAGGCTCAGGCGAGTATTGCGGATACCATGGATAAAGGGAGACGTTTTTTGTTGTTGGCTGGAAGTATCGGTGTAGTCTTGGCTGGTATTGCATTGGCCCTTGCTAGTCACCATTTTGCTAGCGGACAAACCAAGCAGGTTGCCCTTCTGAAAAGCTGGGGTATTCCAGCCTTAAGAGTCCGAAGATTATATCTACAACAGAGCATTTGGATGGGAATTTGCGGCTCTTTAATTGGATTAGCAGTGGGTTTTGTTTTTCACCATTTGCTTCTTTTGATCGTGAGGGAATGGTTACCTATAGAATTACCTTTGGCAGGTCTGCGACCTTGGATAACCGGATTGGCGACTGGATTATTGTGCTTAGCGGGGTTCACTCTGCCGGCTTTGTGGCACTTACCCGCCCAGTCACCCCTCGCGGTATTGCGTCAAGATGTAGCTTCAAAACCCCTAAGCTCGGCAATTAGAGTGTCTTTCGGTGTCGCGGCGATCACAGGTCTATTGCTGTGGTATAGCAATAATCTTTATTTGTCTTTAGCGATACTAGCAGGCTTCGGTGTTACAGCATTGGCCGCAGTTTTGGGAGGATTATTCCTATTGCGATTAGGCATGCAATATGGGCAACGCATGGGTAGTATTTGGCGTTTAGCGTTGGCGAATCTGTGGCGTAGGCGCTCCCAGAGTTTAATCCAGATGATTGGGTTTTCTGGCGCTATAGCGCTACTAATGATAATGATAGTGGTACGCACGTCATTAATTGACCAGTGGCAGTTCCAGTTAGCCGAGGATGCTCCTAACCACTTCTTGGTTAATGTGGCCCCCTATGAGTTAGATGGTGTTAGGCAGTTGGTTGAGGACAATCAGCTCAACACAGCTGGGTGGTATGCCATGGTTCGCGGCCGAATGACCGAGATTAATGGCGTTGCGATTACTGAAGAGCAGAAAGATAGCCATGAATCTTTTCGTCGTGAACTCAATCTTAGCTGGACCACTGAATTGCCTGAGGGGAACACCGTTGCTCAAGGCGAATGGTGGGATCTTGATGAGTTGGCTAAATTCAGTGAAAAAACGAATGAAGCGGGGCAGGCCATTGCTCCGGTATCTCTAGAGGACGAGCTTGCAGGAGAACTTGGTTTAAAGTTAGGCGACCGCATTACCTTTAGCGTTGGTGGTCTTATTTTTGAAGCTCAGATGATAGGGACACGCAGTCTGAATTGGGACAATATGACGCCCAATTTCTATTTCTTGTTCCCTGAGGGCTTGCTCGAGGAGTACCCCCGCACCAGCATGACTAGTCTCTATATTCCCCCAGAAAAGAAACTTTTAGTTAATGATATTTTGCGGAGTTATCCAACGGTGCAAGTGATCGAATTGGATAAAATTATTGATCGAATCCGAACCATAGTTTCTCAGGTGACCCGAGGTCTTGAGGTAATGACCTTACTTATCTTGGGCTGCGGTGTGCTGGTGATGTTCGCTGCTGTGAGTTTGTCTATGTCTGAACGGCTTCAAGAGAGCGCTATTTTGCGGACGTTGGGCAGTTCTAGGCGACTTATATTAGGGATCCAATTAATCGAATTCAGCGCTTTAGGTACAATGGCTGGTCTGTTGGCTAGTGCTGGGGCAGAATTATCTGTGGCGATGTTGCAGCGGTATATGTTTGATCTGCCTTTTTCAATGCACCCTTGGCTATGGTATACAGGGCCGCTAGTTGGCGGTCTACTGGTTGGCTCATTAGGTGTAGGTTACAGTCGAAAGGCTGTAGTTCAGCCACCCCTCGAAGTGCTAAGAAGTCTATAGTCAATAGGTCTACGCAGGTTACTTTAGTGGTAACTGAATACTGAAGATCGTTTCGTTGCCGTTATCTGATAATACCGCGATCTGGCCATGATGCTGTTCAGTGATGATGAAATGAGTAAATGACAGACGCTGACCGATGCTCTTTTGATCATTATGTTTGTCTTGGGATGCAAACGGTTCGAAGATGTACTGCTGTTCTTCATCGCTAAGAGTCTCGCCGTTGTGCTGAAAACGTATCCAAATATCGTCATAAAGCTGTGTTACTGCGATCCGTATGCAGGGAGAATGATCAATATCATCTATCTGCCCCAATGCTGCACATGCATGGCGTATAAGGCTTAGAAAAACTTGTTGTAGCTCAGTGGTATAGCACGGAAAGTCAGGCAAATCGTCCGCATACTCCCTCTTTACATCCACATCTTGGAACCGCAAGCCTGACGTTACAGAAAGTACATCTTCAGCTAACTCAATACTGTGTTCAATAATATCAGCAATACTTGCAATGGATTTAGCATCGCCGCCACTCCCTGAGAAATCCAATAAGTTTTCTATTACTGACTTCGCTTGTTGGCCTCGAATAACACTGTCTTCCAGTGTTTCTCCCAGAGCAACGGCATCAAAAGATTCGTCTGTTAGACCCTGGCGTGCAGTTTTCACAGATTTCAGCATCTCGCGCAGCGGAATATTAATGTCATGGGCCATGGTTGAAGCCATTTCACCCATTAAAGACATTTTATCCCGTTGAATCAGCATAGTTTCTGAGTTCACCCGCTGCGTAATATCGTCGATTAGCAATACTACACCTGTGACTGATTGATCTTTGAGGGGATATATGGTGATGTCAAAATGAAATTGACCACGCTGACTGTACTTTATGGTCACGGCAGATTGTTTTTTATGTGCTTCGTCAATCTGGTTTGGAGTTACTGTGATTTCCGGGTAGCACTTCCATAAATCTTTACCGATAACCTTGGTTGCGGCTAACCCTGAGACTTCTTCAGCTCGCGGGTTCCACTGAGTAATTTGATTGTCTTTGTTTAACCCGATAAGCATGAGGGGCATTGATTGCAGGATTTCAGAAATATAGGATTCTGATTGCCTTAACTGAGAAGTCGTCGTTAAATGCTCACTAATCTCTGCTTCCAGCGCCTTGTTGCTTTCAGACAGTAAAGTGTTTGATTCATTCAAGGTTGCCGTTCGCTCAAGAACCCGCTTCTCTAACTGAGCACGAATTTCTTCCAATTCGTTATTATATTGATGTGCTTGTCGCCGACTTACGAATAACCGCAGCACAGTATAAGTCAGCGCAAGAATGAGAATACTACTAGAAAAGTTAGCAATCCATTGCCAGTTGGTTGAGCCATCATCTTCTCTAAACACCCGGAAGATATCCGCAGTGGCGAAGGGACTAAGTAGCAAGCTAGCAGTGATTATGAATTTTTTCATAGTTTCATTATGGCAAAGGTAGAGCGGGAAAAATAGTGTACAAATTTAAACCCGTAGTATCCGAGTAATTTTATAGCTAGTCTATGAGTTCTTTGTGTCACCTAGGTCTTATTATCTGCTCATAAATATCAAAGCTACCATCGTTTTTAAGTAACAGCACATTATAGTCATCTCGCATATTACCCATTTCCATGCCTGGAGATCCCATGGGCATGCCAGGAACGGCTAGACCAATGGCATCTTTTGGTGGATTGTCCAAAAACTGCTTTACGATCGAGGCAGGTATGTGCCCCTCGAACACAAAACCATTTTTCGATATGGCAGTATGACAGGATTGATATTGGGGCAAGATTCCACTGTCAGTTTTTATTTGGTTTAGTCTATCTGTGTCGTGAGCTGTAGCTTTAAACCCAGAGAGCTCTATATGATCAATCCATTTTTGGCAGCAGCCGCACGTGGGACTTTTAAACACGTCCAGTGATAACGCATCCGCTACAGATGAGTGCGCGTTCATAGTCAAAGACGGTTGAATATCGTGCTTGTCTGAAGCATTAGCAGATGTTGTGAAAAATGCTAGAACGTAGAATGACAGAGTTAATAAAAATTTCATTGTATTTCCTTGAGCCGATGAGACAGGAGATTTAATAGTATTACTTAAAAAATCTTGTGTTTCCCTTTAAGAATTTCCAGATACATGAGGTGATCCCCAATGAAGCTATAAATAGGGTATTTAAATGTCGCAGGTCTGTTGTGTTCAATAAAAAAGTGGCCAGTCCAAGCAAAACTATAACCAGCGAGTAACGAACCTAATAAGTATAAAACATTAAATGACATAAAGAATTTGATATAGAAGTAGATGGATATGGATGTACCTATAAAGTGAAGTAGCTTTGTATGCTTGTTATTGTGTTCACTTAAGTAGTAAGGGTAAAAATCTTTAAAGTTGGTATATTTTTCCATTTTCATAATCCTCTCAGTAATAACAAAATACCGTTATTCAAACTAATACACAAACAAAAACAAGTAGATGGTTGATCAGTACTTGTTACAGGAGTAGATGAATAGTTTAAGTCGATCTATTAAACTCCAAAGGACTAAAGAGAATATGAATTTTGAATACTATACCAGTGGTTAATGTTTTATTTGCCTTTGTTCCAGTGATTTTGGTCTTGGTCATCATGTTTCGTTGGTCCCTTAATGTCAGCGATGGTTTTGTTGCGTTGGCGCGAATGCTGATTCAGTTGACCCTTATTGGTTACGCTTTGACCTGGATCTTTTCGATAGATTCATCTGCTTTAGTGCTTGGTATCCTCAGTGGAATGTTGCTTATTGCGAGTTCTATCGCTCTAAAGCCTCTTGGAAAAGACAAAATAAAAGGTGACTATACTAGGGCGCTTATCGCTATTACTTTTGGCGGTGGGGTGACCTTAATCTTCATTACCTATTTCGTTCTTAATATTGATCCATGGTACAAAGCCAATACCTTGATTCCGCTGGGGGGAATGATTTTTGCCAGCGCTATGAACACAGTGAGTGTCGCTGCTGAGCGCTTTGCCATGGAAATAAAGCAGGGTATGGAAAGTGTCAATGCACGTAATCACGCATTTAAGGCTGGTTTGATTCCGATATTCAATAGTTTGTTGGCTGTGGGATTGGTTTCACTTCCTGGAATGATGACAGGCCAGATATTATCAGGAGTATCTCCTTTGATTGCCGTCCGTTATCAAATTGTGGTTATGTGCATGATTACTGGTGCCGCGGGCATGGCAACTGCTCTATATCTCTTCCTTGTTACTCACAAGGATGTGAGGAAGGTCTCATGAAGAACAGCTTACCGATATAGTCTCTGCCCAGTCAGGCGGCAACCCTGCATAGTGATTCGCGTGGGAGTGTTCTTCAAATGGGCTTTGTAGTATTTCGAGCAACAGATTGACCTCTGAATAATCACCTTGTTGGGCTTTTTCGATAGCTGCTTGGGCCATGTAGTTACGGAGGATATATTTAGGGTTTGTTTGCTGCATTATCGCTGAACGCTCAGAATCTGAGCTATCTTGCTGCCGCAAACGTTGTAGGTAAAGTTCGACCCAAACATCAAAGGCTTCGCGGTCAATGAATAGATTGCGCACCTCCCGTTGATCCTCTGAGAAGTAACAAAGTTGTCTAAAGAATAAAGTGTAATCCACTTGATTTTCTGCCATTAGGGCCAACAGATTGTTAATCAGGGTCTCATCACTGTGGCGATATTCCTCCAACCCCAACTTTGTTGACATCAGTTCGCGGTAGACTCGCAAAAACGTCGGCTCATAGGTTTTTAATGCATCGACCAATAGCTCTGAAGGAATCAGCGACATTAATGAAGTGGCCAGGGCATTTAGATTCCACAACCCCACAGAGGGTTGGTTTTTGAACGAGTATCGACCATTGGTATCCGAATGATTACAAATAAAGTCTGGATCGTAGACGTCGAGAAAGCCAAACGGCCCATAGTCAATGGTGTCACCCAGGATCGACATATTGTCAGTATTCATTACCCCATGAGAAAACCCAACAGCCTGCCACTGAGCGATCATTTTTGCGGTCGCAGTAACTGTGTGAGTAATTAGATTTCCGTAGCGATCATCCTCACCAACCCAATCTGGGAAATGTCTGGAAATCACATAGTCGGCCAAATTTTTAGCTGCATCAGGCTGATTGCGATAGTGAAAATGCTCAAAAGATCCGAAGCGAATATGACTGCGGGCTACCCGACATAGAATTGCAGCGCTCTCTACTTCTTCACGATAAACGGGGGTCTTACTATTGACAAGGCAGAGGGCTCGAGTACTTGCTATACCAAGTCCGTGCATAGCTTCTGAGCAGAGGTATTCACGAATACTTGAACGTAGTACTGCTCGTCCATCAGCAAAACGAGAATAGGGGGTCGTACCAGCTCCCTTAAGTTGGATGTCCCATAGTTGAGTTTCTCCACTACTGGTATTTTTAACTTCTAACTCCCCTAAAGTCATAGCTCGGCCATCGCCTAATTGACCGGCCCAAACTCCAAACTGATGTCCTGAATAGACCAGAGAAATAGGCTGCAGATTTATCTCAGACAAATCGCCTGCCATTAGACTCAGCATGGATTCACTGGATATGAGGCCAGGGGCTAAACCCAACTCTTCACACAATAGATTATTGATACTTACAAAAACGGGTTTCGTTAGCGGCTGAGAGGCCACGACTGCAAAATGCAGATCACCTTGATCGTTAAAGGATTCTAGAAATGTGTTTTTCAGCCCATTTGTAAACGGTAAATTTGTTCCATTCATACTGTTAGTCAACTTGTTCCATTGCCACATTGCTCCAGCTTATTCTGGCCAGGTTATCTGCATGGAGACTGCTAATGTACAGCCAATCATCTGTCTCAAGTGCACCTGTATTGGTGTGGTGCTCACCGTTAGGATCTTGCAGTGAAATCAGAACTTCTCCCTCACCATTCATAGCAAAAACATGGCTGTAGGGAACCGCCTGAGGCCGCATAAATGCGGGAAGTCGCTGAACCACTTTTCTCAAAATTGGTGAAGATGATAGATTGTCAAGAGCCTTACTTCGGGGTGACACTAATCCCACCCAAAAACGGCCATCACGACCGCGCACGATGTTGTCAGGGAAACCGGGTAAATTATCAATTAACACGTCGGACTGACCAGTTTTAGGACCTTTTAACCAATACTTGTGGATGCGATAGCCACCTGTTTCGTTAACCAAAATGAACTCGCTATTGGCATCAGCAGCCACGCCATTAGCAAAGTTAAGTCCATCCATTAGTATTTTTGTTGATTCATCAATTGGATCGTATACAAGCAGACGCCCGTGGCCACCATGCTCCATCGTGTCTAGCAAACTAGCAGCATACGTACCTCCCATATGGGCACCAAATTTTGTCGATGCGTCACTAAAATAGATCTTACCGTCAGCGGTTATATCCAGATCGTCTGCATAGTCAATATCAGTACCGTTCACAGAGCGCGTTAAAACTGATAATTCTCCCGATGGAGTTACCTTCAACAGACCCTTATAGGCATCTGCAATGAGAAGATTATTTTCTTTATCGAACACTAGTCCCAGTGGGCTACCCTCGGTATTGACCCACTTAATTTGCTCACCAGTACCTTCGTTATAACGAACAATCCAGCCTTCTCGAGTCGCAGCGTATATCTCGCTACCCTTTAATGCCAAACCCTCAGGCCCATGAGTATCAGGCAGATTGATAATTTCGATGGTCTCTAGGCGTGTGTTTTGCTCAAAATCACCCACAAAGCCTTGATCCTTGGGTGCTTCCCAACTGACTGGATCAATAGGTACTGGCCAAAGTAATAGGTAAGTAGACAGAATAATAACGAAAAGCAGCACCTTTTTAGGCATATTGAGTCCCCTTTAAGAATAATTTTGTGGCGAGTATGGTGCGCTACTGAACGCGGTTAATCAACTATATTAGTTTCCCTTGGTGTGCTGTCTTAGGTAGGGTAAAATGCTGCCTTGCAAACCAAGATCCACACGAAAAAGGTAGTCACGAAATCATGGAAGTTAGTCCATTGTATACAGCCCTAGAGGATCTCCAAATACGCACTGACGTGCTCAGGGGGTATCTTTGACTATGATAATCGTAAAGAGCGACTTGCAGAGGTTGAGCTAGAGCTGGGAGAGCCAAATGTGTGGAATGAGCCTGAGATAGCCCAGGAATTGGGTCGTGAGCGTTCCTCTCTAGAAGTCGTAGTAAAAACAATCGAAGATCTTGATACGGGGGTTGCCGATGCTCGCGAATTACTAGATATGGCTGTTGAAGAAGATGACGCAGATACTGTGTCTGATGTGGAATCGGACATGTCGGATCTTGAAACTCAATTAGCTAAACTAGAGTTTCGCCGCATGTTCTCTGGCCCGATGGATACAAATAATGCTTTCTTAGAGATTCAGTCTGGTTCTGGTGGTACCGAGGCTCAAGATTGGGCTGAGATGTTGTTGCGAATGTATTTACGTTGGGCTGATGATAAGGGCTTTAAAGCTGAGTTAGTCGAGTGTTCCGCTGGGGAAGTAGCCGGCATTAAGAGTGCAACAGTAGAGGTTTCGGGGGAATATGCCTTTGGTTGGCTGAGAACAGAGATTGGTGTTCATCGATTGGTTCGAAAGTCACCTTTCGACTCAGGAAATCGTCGTCATACCTCTTTTGCAGCGGTGTTTATTTCCCCAGAAATTGATGACAACATTGACATTGAAATTGACCCCTCTGACGTGCGCACTGATACTTATCGCGCCTCTGGAGCCGGCGGTCAGCATATTAATAAAACTGATTCCGCAGTGAGACTCACCCATGGCCCCAGTGGTATAGTGGTGCAAAGTCAGAGTCAACGATCCCAGCATCAGAATCGCGACAAATGTTGGCAAATGTTGCGAGCTAGGCTTTACGAATTAGAGGTAAGTAAACGGCAGGAGGCGGCGCAGGCTACGGAGGATACTAAGTCTGATATTGGTTGGGGTAGTCAAATTCGTTCTTATGTTTTGGACGATGCTCGAATCAAAGATCTGCGCACAAATATTGAGACACGCAATACTCAAGCGGTTTTAGATGGAAAGTTAGACCAATTTATAGTTGCTTCGCTGAAAGCGGGGCTTTAAAAACTAACATAACAAATAGAGTAAACATGACTGATCAACAGGATGAAAACAAACTTATTGCTGAACGACGTGCCAAGCTGGATGTGCTTCGCACTCAAGATGGAGCAACGTTCCCAAATCAGTTTCAGCCAGCCCATAAAGCCGGCCAGTTACAATCTGAGTTTGGCGATCAGTCTAAAGAGCAATTAGAAACCCTGGGAAAAGTGGTTAGTGTTGCGGGTAGAGTTATTCGTAACCGGGGTGCTTTCATTGTGGTTCAGGATAGTTCTGATCGTATTCAATTGTATGTAACCAAAGAGGCTCGACCCTTTGCAAAGTCTTTGGATTTAGGCGACATCGTTGGCATTACTGGAGCATTACATAAGTCAGGCAAGGGTGATTTGTATGTGCAGATGGACGAATACCTCTTGCTGACTAAAGCTTTAAGGCCCTTGCCTGATAAATTTCATGGCCTTGCTGACCAAGAGATGCGCTATCGGCAGCGTTATGTTGATTTGATTGTTAATCCCGATGTTCGCAATACATTCCGCGTGCGCTCTAAGGTGGTGGACTTTATTAGGCGCTACCTGAATGACGCAAATTACCTGGAAGTTGAAACTCCAATGCTCCAAGTGATACCGGGTGGTGCAGTGGCACGTCCATTTGTGACTCACCATAATGCTTTAGATATTGACATGTATCTGCGAATTGCGCCTGAACTGTATCTCAAACGGCTTGTGGTTGGTGGCTTTGAACGTGTTTATGAGATAAACCGTAATTTCAGAAACGAGGGCCTTTCAACTCGCCATAATCCTGAATTCACGATGCTTGAGTTCTATCAGGCCTATGCCGACTTTAATGATTTGATGGATCTTACTGAAGATATGCTGCGCAAAATGACCACTGAGGTTTTGGGATCTACCAAAGTAGTGAATACAGTAAAAGATGCTGATGGCGAAATTCAAAGTAAAACTCATTATGATTTTGCAGAGCCTTTTATCCGACTATCGGTGTTTGATTCGATTCTTCAATACAACCCTTCTATTAATGCAGATCAACTGAGTGACGAAGTTGAAGCCCGTAAAATTGCTAGTGACTTGCATATCCCTCTCAAAGATATCTGGGGTTTGGGAAAGGTTCAGATCGAAATATTTGAAAAAACAGTTGAACATCTTTTGGAGCAACCAACGTTTATCACCATGTATCCCGCTGAAGTGTCCCCCTTAGCTCGGCGTAATGATGAAGATTCTTTTGTGACTGATCGATTTGAGTTTTTCGTGGGGGGCAGGGAGATTGCTAATGGTTTTTCTGAGCTAAATGACCCAGAGGATCAAGAAGCACGCTTTAAGCAACAAGTTGCCGAGAAAGATGCGGGTGATGTTGAGGCTATGCACTTTGATGCAGACTATATCCGAGCTCTTGAGCATGGCATGCCTCCAACCGCTGGCGAGGGTATTGGTATTGATCGGCTAGTTATGTTGCTCACGGATTCTCCGTCTATTAGAGACGTTTTGTTGTTCCCTCACATGCGGCCTGAGTGAGGGACGACAGGGATTAGCTCTGATTGGGCTCTCCACCAAATTTGACTGTCTCCTTGGAACTATCTCTAATCAGAACAGTTCTTCTTTTATTTTCCAGAGGGAATATCCTTAAAAGCCACCCCCTTGTCAGCTCGAGGATCCTGGGGTAGCCCCAAAACTCGCTCGGCGATAATGTTTTTCAGGATTTCATCGGTGCCTCCCGCGATTCTTAGGCCAGCAGCCCCCAACCATGCATCATGGAAACTATGTACATCAGAGTCGTCGGTTTTTAGCATGCCAGCCATGTCGAGAGAGTCGATGCCAAAGTTACCGACGGCCTGCAATTTGTTCGCACTCACAACCTTAGTAATTGACGCTTCAGGACCTGGAGTATCGCCTCGTGATAATGCCGACATCGTGCGTAGTTTAGTGTTTTTTAATCCGCTAGCCTGACAATACCAATCAGCGATAGATTCTCGTACCGCCCGGTTTCGTATCAAAGGTTGGCCATGATCATCTTGCTTTTGCGCCCACTTGAATGCCTCTTTGGCATCAGCACCATTAGCATCTCCCACTGCTAATCGTTCGTTCATGAGTGTTGTTATTGCTACTCTCCAGCCATCACCAACAGCGCCAAGTCGCTGGCTATCAGGGATGCGTACGTCATTAAAATAGACTTCATTGAAAGAAGAACCTCCGGTGATTTGCTTGATGGGCTTAATATCAATACCGGGAGATTTCATATCAACAAAGAAAAAAGTCATCCCTGCGTGTTTATCAACATCGGGATCATGGCGGACAACAATAATGCCGTAATCACAGAAATGTGCTCCAGATGTCCAGACTTTCTGACCATTGATGATCCAATCACTGCCATCCTGCACTGCTCGGCTACGCAAACCGGCCACATCTGATCCCGCAGAGGGTTCAGAAAATAGTTGGCACCAGATTTCTTCGCCAGCGGCCATAGGTGGGAGATATCGTTGTTTTTGCTCTTCAGTTGCGTACTGCATCATCACTGGGCCAGCCATGCCTAGACCGATTTCATAGACGCCCCAAGGCACATCAAACTTGGCTTCTTCTTGTCCCCAAATAATTCTCTCTATGGGTGAGGCCTCTAAACCGCCATAAATTTTAGGCCAGTGCAACATAGCCCAGCCGGCGTCAAATTTCTTCTTTTGCCATTCCAGCGCAGATTTTAGAAACTCCTTTTGGTCAGCTTTACCGTATCGTTTGTCATTACGGGCGCTAGTTTTGGGTTGAGCATTGTCTTTCAACCAAGTACTGCATTTGGCTCTGAATTCGGCTTGTTGCTCAGTGTCATTAAAGTTCATATAAATCTCCTTAGTTTCCACTTGCGAGATTAGACTTTTCTAATCCACTGATTAGTTTTTCCTTCCAGACAGCAAGGGATCCGATATTCAAAGACAGCACTTTTGCTCTCCGATAAAACATATGACAGTCATATTCCCATGTAAAACCGTTACCGCCATGAGTTTGAATATTCTCCTGAGCGCAAAGTTTAAATGCCTCAGTTGAACTCACGCGAGCGGTAGCAGCAGCAACACTCAGTTCGGATGAATCGGTTGATAGTGCCCAGGCCCCATAGTAGGTATTTGATTTAGCTAAGGTGAGAGCAATATACATATCGGCAAGCTTATGTTTGATTCCTTGATATGAACCAATTGCTCTACCGAAAGCAAATCGATGTTTAGCATAGTCTGTTGCCATATCTAATGCCGCTTGGGCTCCACCAATTTGTTCAAAGCTAAATAGAACGGCCGCTTGATCAAGAGCATTTTGCAACATAGACCAACCAGTCTCGGCGTCGCTTATCAGTTTGCTTGGCGCATTGCTAAACTCAATAGCCGCGTATCCGCGAGTATCATCGATGGTTGCTTGTTTTTCTAAGACACAGTTTTTGACAGATAAATCAATGAGTCTCAACTCAATACCTTTATCCCCTTGGCACACCACGATTGCGTGCGTGGCGGCATTAGCATCTGCCACAGCGATTTTCTTACCTGAAATAAGGTCGTTGGATACTTTTGTATTGATGTTATCCTCAGTCGGAGCAAATAGCTGTTCGGTTAGAGCTAATGTTCCAACACACTCACCAGTCACTAATTTTGGTAGTAGGTCTTTTTTTATGTCTTCACTAGCGAATTTAACAAGAATTTCTGTGAAAAGATAAACAGAAGAAGAGAAAGGCACAGGTGCTAGCGACCTACCTAATTCTTCAGCAATAACGCAAAGCTCAAGATGACCCAGCCCGAGTCCTTCATACTGTTCAGGTATTCTGATCCCAGTCCAACCCATAGATACAATTTGGTTCCAGAGATCTTGATCCAGGCCGCTACCAGCGTCCATAACTGCTCTGCCTCTTCGGCAAGCTTGTTCTTTATCAAAAAACTTTCTTGCTTCGGATTGAAGGAATTTTTGGTCATCTGAAAAATCAAGGTTCATGATCTATCACTTTCTCTAAGTTAAATTTTGAGTCGAGACCATAAATCATAAGTTTATGCGGCGCAAATGCCATATGGATGTTTAATCATTTTTATTTTCGATTTTCTTGTGCCATTGTTGAGTGCGGTAGAAAAACCCCACATAGCCTCGAACCATTAGATGGTCGCCCTCTAGCCACACCTCTCCCTTATATTCTTTGCCGCTTTCAGGATCAAAAAGAGTGCCTCGCTTCCAAACGTCGTTCTTTAACGTGAGACCATTGATGACTCGCATACCGATAATGGGAAGATCTTTCAATTCGCCCTTGCACTTATCACAAGTTGGGTCCTTATCTAAAGGGTCATGTATTTCGATGATTGTTCCGAAAAGTCTATCTTTTTCGACTGTCACCTTCACGGTAGAGCGAACCTCACCGGTGGTGTCATCAACAGTATTCCATAAACCTGAGGGGGTAGAAATGTTTTCAGCCCAAAGGGTTGTTGAGATTAAGGATACTAATAGAATAAGAGTTGTTCGCATGGTTTTATCTCCGGTTAAAACTTGCAAGATCATCTCGCGGTGAGTTCAATGAATTAAATGTTACATTGATGTAACGGGAATCAATCGCTGTTACTTTTTTTGCCGGGTTAAGACTCACGTGCGGTCATTTGATTGGAAAAGCAGTGACTGACAAAAAGGGATGCTGTTAAGAGTGCAACGGCACATACTTGGTGGGCAGCAGCAACCGGCACCGGGATATAAAATATCAATGTACTTATTCCGAGTGTAACCTGGGCCACCAAAAGAATAAGAAAGCAATAAATAGCAATTTTAAGAGGGCCATTAAGATCAGATTTCAGTGCTTTATAGGCAAAGGTCACCACTAGCACCACAATTAAGTAGGCAAACATTCGATGGTTAAATTGAATGGTTAACATATCTTCGAACGCGGACAACCAAAATGGCGTAAGACTATAGAGTCCCGGGGGTATAAAGCTATCACCCATAAGAGGCCACGTTGGGTAGGGAATTCCTGCACGAGTACCTGCAACTAGCCCTCCAGAAAGAATCATCAAAAAAATCAGACTACTCAGTGTGTAAGAGAAGCGCTTTAAATGCTTTGGGTGAGAGAGTTTTGGAGCTAACAAATCAAGCACTGTCCAAACAATAAAACCATAAATGAAGACCGCCAAGCCTAGATGAGCGGTTAATCGATACTGACTGACGTGAGGGTTGTCTACAAGACCACTTTTAACCATGTACCAGCCCAGTAGCCCTTGGCTGCCACCGAGCAACAGCATGACCACTAGCCTTGGAGTTAATCCATGGGCTATTCGTTTGGTAAAATAAAAGAATAAAAAAGGCAGGACAAAGATAATGCCAATAAAGCGACCCAACATTCGATGTAAATATTCGTACATGAAGATGGGTTTAAACTCTTCCAAGGTCATTGTGAAGTTCGTTTTTTGATACTCTGGGAACTGCTGATACTTTGCAAACATGGCTTGCCAGTCAGCTTGAGTGATCGGTGGAATAATTCCTTTAATGGGTTTCCAGTCAACCATCGAGAGGCCAGAATCTGTTAGTCTGGTGACCCCTCCGAGTAGGATCATGCCGAAAATAACTACAGCACAAAGTAGAAGCCAGTAGGCAACCTGTCGATCATATTGTTGTTGCGAAGGTGTTAGATTATTCAACATAACTTGATTATATCATTGTTGTGAATGTGCTTTCAGCCAGCCTTTTTTACGAAAGCGCCGCATGTTTAGACTAGATTTTATAGAGAAATCGACCAAAGACGTGGCGTAGAGCCACACTACTTCGGCACCCATTGTGACAAGCACCCAAGGGGCAATAATACGGGTCAATAAAATACTAAACACTGTGACCATCATTGGGTAGCGAGTATCGCCCGCTCCTCTGAGAGCTCCAGCCATACTAAATTCTACTGCCATTAATGGAAGGCAGGCGCCGAGGATATAGGTAAATTGGACCATATGATGAGTTACCTCAGGATCATCGATCATGAACCGAGCAATATCATGAGCATACCAACACATGACTACGGAGCCTGTGATCATTATGTAGAGGCAGGTGCGCATAGTTTTCCAACCTGCGTCGTAGGCACCCTTAAAGTCACCCGCACCGAGGTGTTGGCTAACCAACGTAGCGCTTGAAATGGAAAAGCTGAAGGCGACGACAATTACTAGGCCTAATATTGACAAACCGATACCATAGGCGGCAAAGGGAGCGCTGCCATAGCCGGCCAAAAAAACCATAAATATAAGCAATCCACCTTGGAAAAAAGCTTGTTCAAAGGCTGCGGGAAGACCAATATTGATTAAGGTCTTACCATTACTGAGGAAATCGGGCATTGGATTTGCAGGTTTAAAATGAAAGCCTCCGAATATCCAAATAAGTAGAAATATAATAATCGTGACGGTCATGGCAATGCCACCGCCAATGGCTAGCCCAGCAATACCCATCGCAGGAACACCCAGCCAACCAAATGTCATTGCAGATCCAAGAGCGAGGCTCAAAATAACACCAACAATCGCTGTCCACAAAGGCGTAGTACTATCACCTGTCGCCCGAAATGCCATATTGAAGACCAATGTTGTCAGCATTGCAGGGGCGAAGAGTGCGGTCCAAAGCATAAAGTCGACGGCCATGCTGTGACCGTTAGCAGATAAACCAAAAATACCGACTAATTGGTCTCTGAAAGGTATGGCGATCCACGAGAAAAGCATGCCATCGAGGAGAAAAAGAACAATAGAAAGGGCAGCAAAGCGTCCAGCCAACAGTCGATTGTCTGCGCCCCAGTATTTGCCTACCATGGCAGTTGTGCTGCTGCAAAGACCCATTACCACGGCGTGTAAAACAAAATAGAGTCGCTGACCTGTAGTGACAGCGGCAACAGCATCGGTACCGAAAGTGCCTGCCATTTTCAAAAATGCGACACCCATCAGCATGTATACAATATTGCTGATAATAGTGGGCCAGGTGAGACGCCAAATATTAGAAGTGGAGACTGATTCCATAGGACGCCATTGTAGCATTTGGGGCAGTTTAAGTTTACGGCTTTATGAAAAATTTAAATGCTAGTAATTAGTGTCCAGCTAAATTCATTCATTAAGCTTTATCGTTGGTTGGCATGCAGAAATACAATAGTAAGATTTTGGCAAATGTCCTCTGCTATGAGGGCTTGTGTTGGTGGGACAAGTTATAAAATATGTTACTCTCTGAGCTTTCGAGGAGATCTAAAAGCAACTAAAAAATGAATATTACCGAGCAGGCAAAAAAACAGTTATCTCCCCTTTGGTTAAAAAACTTGCGCGGTGAGTTAGATAAAGATTATTGGTTAGCATTAAATCAATATTTAGCTGCCCAAGCCCAATTGGGTAAGGTGATTTATCCGCCGGCTGAGAAAGCCTTCTCTGCTTTTAGTCAAACTGATTTAAATAATATCCAAGTAGTTATCATTGGGCAGGATCCATATCATGGACCCAATCAGGCAAATGGTCTCTGTTTTTCTGTTGCTCCAGGTGAGAAGATACCACCATCCCTTAGGAATATTTTCAGTGAATTATCGACTGATCAGAATGCAATTGTGCCCAATCATGGGTCTTTGGATGAGTGGGCCAAGCAGGGTGTATTTTTGCTAAATACCGTGCTTAGCGTTGAGCAGGCTTGCCCGGGTATACATGCTGATAAAGGATGGGAAAGATTCACAGATACAGTAATAAGATTAATCAGTGATGAACGTGAATCTGTTGTTTTTATGTTGTGGGGCAATTATGCTGGAAGCAAGAAGAGACTAATTGATGAATCAAAGCACCTGATCTTGGAGGCCGCTCACCCGTCGCCTCTTTCAGCCTATCGAGGCTTTTTTGGCTGTAAGCATTTTTCTTTGGCAAATGATTACCTAATATCCAAAAAATCCTTTTCGATTAACTGGCAGATCCCAATGAAGTCCCATGATACCCAACAAATTTCATTAGAACTTTAACTCAAGGCAAGATAAAGCAGTGTTGAAATCGTGGCAAACCCCCAAAAACTTACTCATTATAATGACTATTGCAATGACATTTGCCTTTGCTACGTGGATGGCTCTGTTAAACAATTTTGTTATTGAGCGAGCATCATTTACCGGCAAGGAAATAGGTATTTTGCAAAGCATTCGGGAGATACCCGGGTTTATGGCATTTTCTGCTGTTTTTGTTCTGCTTCTGATAAAAGAACAAACTTTTGCTTATATTGCATTAGCTCTCCTAGGTATTGGAGTGGCCATCACTGGGTATTTTCCTTCGGCCTCAGGGCTTTATCTGACTACCTTTCTCATGTCGGTGGGTTTTCATTATTACGAAACTGTTAAGCAATCGCTTTCATTGCAGTGGTTAACAATCGATGAGGCTCCCGGAGTTTTGGGAAAGTTGATTGCAGTTAGTTCCATTGCTTCATTGATGGTTTACAGTTTTCTGTGGGTTGCCCAACGTTATCTCGATCTTAGTTATGAAGTGATATATCTAGTAGGTGGAGGGGGTTGTTTGGTTCTTGCCTTAATTATGTGGTTAGGTTTCCCTAGATTTGAAAGTGCGACGCCTCAGAGAAAACACCTACTGTTGAGAAAACGTTATTGGTTATTTTATGCATTGACCTTCATGAGTGGCGCAAGAAGACAGATCTTTATGGTTTTTGCGGGCTTTTTAATGGTAGAGAAATTTGGCTACAGTGTTTCGGATATCGCAGCATTGTTTATGATTAATCATGTTTTTAACTGGGCGTTTGCTGGGCGTATAGGACTTATTGTAGGGCGAATTGGAGAACGTCGAGCACTAACTTTTGAGTATTGTGGGTTATTTTGCGTTTTTATAGCCTATGCTTTTGTTAACGATGGGCTGTGGGCTGGGGTTCTCTACGTGGCTGATCATCTATTCTTTTCTTTAGCCATTGCCATAAAGACGTACTTCCAAAAAATAGCTGACCCAGCAGATATGGCCTCTACCGCCGGTGTAGCCTTTACCATTAATCACATTGCAGCTGTTTTCATCCCAGTCTTATTTGGTTTGGTTTGGCTAGTCTCACCCATGATGGTATTTTTGATGGGGGCAATTATGGCGGTAATAAGCTTAATTTTAGCACGCAATATTCCAATTCAACCGAGAGCAGGTTGTGAAGTTCTATGGGGAGTTACAGAAAGTACGGAGTCTAAATTTCAATAAGTAATCTTTTGTTAAAGGTCTGTTTTAAGGGGCGGTCGATTAGCTTTTCTGCGCAACCAGTTTAGTTTCGATAATATCGAGGGGCTTAGGGCGATTCTCCGCTCAAGGGCAAATTTACCGGGATAATCCATCATTAGTAGCCCTGCGACCATGGTTAAAACACCTTGTCCGGGTAAAAACAACATTAACATCCCGCTCAACAATAAAAGATAACCAATGGTGTTTTTAACCACAAAAACCAGCACCCACATTCCTGGAAAGCGATTTTTCCAAGGGGTTAGCTGTCGTTTTGATGATATAAAATAATCTTCAGGGATCAAAGCCACCAGCCATGGCAGAGAAGCCAAGCTGACAATGAAAACGATCAACGATATTAATCCCATCCAGACGAGTAGGTTTTCGTGGATACTAGCCCAGAGAATGATTTGGTTCACGATGATTTAGGGAGCTCATAAGGCAGCGGTAAGAGCCTCATTGGGACCAGATCTTGCTCTCCAAATTTAACCTTTGAGCAGTCAGCAGACTTTATAGCCAAAATAGCCAAGACTTCGACGGTTGTGTTGCTGGCTGGTGCAGCAGCAGCAATAGTCCCAATCACCTTTCCTTCGGTGTTCATTAATCCTTGCTTGAGGAGCGGACTAACTTCTGTGTCGAGACCAATACGATACAGCCGTCGTTTCACAGCCCCTCGATAATGAGCACGCGCGACTATTTCTTGCCCGGTGTAGCACCCTTTTTTGAAGTTTATATAATCAAGAGCGTCCAGATTAATCATTTGCACAATGAATTCATCTGATGTTTGTTCTACGACATCGGCCGTGCCAGCACGAATACGCAATAGGTCGCTATAACCCTGTCCAGCCGGTGTAACCAAATGTGTTATCGTCTGTAACTGTTCAATCGCGCTCGCGACATTGAGTGTAGTAGAAAAAACTGAGGGGCTAATTTCTCCTACTGAGTGCCACTGGACTTTTTCAACTAAAGATTCGCTACCTGAGCCGGAAATCATCACGCTCAAGAATTCATGGGTGACGTCAACGATCTCAGTTTTGAAGAAGACTGAATACTTTCTAAGACTACTAATAGCAACTTCAATAACAGAGTGATGGGTTTCTAACAGAAGGGTGCCATCATCGCCTTTTGTAGCACTAAACAAAAATATAATGCGCCCTTTTGGTGTAAGGTGAGCTCCATTTTTAGATTCACCAGCCTCCAGTGATGAAAGATCACAGGTGACCTGCCCTTGCAAAAATTTTTCACTATCTGGGCCGCTTAATTTGATATAACCGCGATGATTCGTACTTAGCACTGTTGTCTTAGGCAGTGCTGGATAGTCTGCCGCAGATTCGCCGAACGACGCTATGATATTCGAGTACTCACCGTTAGCAATCGCTGAATGATCTGGGAAAAGGAGTTGCCAATCCATAGGTTTATTTGATCCTATTTGTTTATAGTTAATTGTCTCTTATAATACCGCTTTTGCACACTGAATCATTAGCTATGAATAAAAATCGTCTGCTTTGGGCTAGTCGCCGCGGCATGCTAGAACTAGATCTAATTCTTACTCCCTTTGTTGAAAATGTCTATGATTCATTAGATGAGCAAGACCAACTTCGGTTTCAGGTGCTTTTGGACTGCGAAGACCAGGCCTTATTTTTATGGTTCATGCAAAGAGAGCAGCCCACTGATCCAAACATGCAAAGGATACTGCAGATAATTCGTGATAGTCGCAAAAAACCATCAGCGGTTTAGTCTTAAGCCATCGAAAACCCTTGTGCTAGACAGCGTTGGACTGGCGGTATGGATTTTACTTTTGTTAATTTTACTCCCAATAGTATTCTGGATTAAACTCCTCGCTACCATTGCGGTAGGGCTGTTTTTTTACCAATCAATCACTGTCATGTGTCTAGCTCAAATGGAAGAGTTGATGTTCAATTCTGAAACGGACTTATGGAATCTTTACGGTAGAGATGATTTAACTGAATTACGATTACACTCAGATCAATTTATTACAGATTGGTTGATTATTATCTATTTTAGAACCCTTGAAGGGGTTGTATTTAGACGCGCGATTACAAAAGATGTTGTTAATTCTGCAGAGCGTCATCAACTGCGGTCCCTATTACTTTCTCGCGGTACTTAACACTAATCACGGTTAATGATGACATCTTGGCCAGCGTAATTAATGGGAACCATCACGGTATCTCGGGCAATGGGTGATAATTCAGGATAGTCTAAGGTAAAGTGAAGTCCGCGACTTTCCTTACGTTGCATGGCGCAGCGAATAATCAATTCAGATACTGTTGCCAGATTCCTAAGCTCTAGTAGGTCTCGAGTAATTAGGCAATTGCTATAGTATTCTTGGATTTCTTTTTGGAGAAGTTTAATTCGATGCTGAGCCCGTGCTAGGCGTTTATCTGTTCGAACAATACCGACGTAATCCCACATGAAACGGCGAAGTTCATCCCAGTTATGGGAGATAACAACGTCTTCATCTGAGTGACCTACTCTGGATTCATCCCACTCAGGAATAAAATCAGGAACAGGAATTTGACCAACTTGTTGATTGATTTTTCTGGCTGCTCCCTGGGCGTATACCAAGCACTCTAGTAGAGAGTTACTTGCCATTCGGTTTGCTCCATGCAACCCAGTAAAGGCATTTTCACCGATGGCATAGAGATTTAGCAGATCAGTCTGGCCGTCATTGCTAACCATAATCCCGCCGCAGGTGTAGTGTGCAGCCGGAACAACTGGAATGGGGTCGGTTGTAATATCAATTCCGTACTGTAAACACTGTTTATAAACAGTAGGGAAGTGCTCCGTAATGAACTCAGCAGATTGATGGCTTATATCCAAATACAGGCAGTCACTTCCTAGTCTCTTCATTTCATGATCTATAGCCCGTGCTACTACATCTCTGGGGGCAAGCTCTGCATCGGGGTGGAAATTCTTCATGAAGGGACTTCCGTTGGGGAGCCGCAAAATAGCACCCTCTCCACGCAGGGCCTCAGTGATCAAAAATGACTTGGCTTTGGGATGATACAAACAAGTTGGATGAAATTGATTGAACTCCAAATTTGCGACTCGACAACCTTTACGCCATGCCATCGCAATCCCATCGCCACTGGCTCCATCCGGGTTGCTAGTATAGAGGTAGGCTTTACTGGCACCTCCAGATGCAAGTATTACGCTTTTGGCCTGAAATAGTGATATTACCGACGTTTGTATGTCTAGCAAATAAGCGCCAGTACATCGAATCTTACGTGAGTTTTTATCCGCTTGAGTGACCAAATCAACAGCACAATGATGTTCGAAGATGTCAATGTTAGTAGCGGCAATGGCCTGATCGACTAGCGTTCCAGTGACTTCCTTCCCTGTTGCGTCCGCAGTATGAAGAATTCTTCGATGACTGTGGCCACCCTCTTGTGTGAGGTGATAATTCTGCTGATTGTTCTCTCGAGTAAAGGTAACGCCCTGCTCAATAAGCCAACTCACAGCCTCAGGACCGTTTTCTACCACAAAGCGCACTGATTCTTCATGGCATAGACCAGCTCCTGCAACAAGGGTGTCTTCAACATGAGCATCGGCACTATCGTTTTCATCAAAAACTGCTGCAATACCGCCTTGAGCGAGCCAAGAGGCTCCACCTTGCAGGGAAGATTTGCTGATTAGAGCAATATTGAGGTTTTTATCTAATTGCAGGGCGCTCGTTAGACCAGCAGCACCACTACCAATGATAAGAACGTCATAAAGATGGGTTTGCTTCATTTGTATGTCACACAGTATTGGAGCGACATGATAATATAACATTTTGAATCAAGCGAACTTAATAGGCATTCAGTGGTCTGTAGTAAAGCATTATGGGATCTTTCATTCTGTTTGCTTTAATTAATCTAATCAAAAGTAGCAAAGTCGGAATAGTGAATGACTGAAATTAAAGGTGAAGCCACAGATCAGCAGTTGGTGGTTAGAGTGCAAGAGGGCGATAAGAGAGCTTTTGATCTTTTAGTTTTAAAGTATCAGCATAAGGTCCATGCCATAGTCGGTCGTTTCGTACGAGACACTGATGAGGTGGCAGATGTTGTGCAAGAAGCTTTTATAAAAGCCTATCGAGCACTTCCTAAGTTTCGAGGTGAAAGCCAGTTTTATACTTGGCTTTATCGGATTGCGGTTAATACCGCGAAAAATTATTTGGTCTCACGCAGTCGACGGCCACCAGGTTCAGATGTTGATATAGATGATGCCGAGTATTATTCTGGAAGTGAGTATTTAAAAGATTTAGGGACACCTGAGAATCAGCTTTTTCGAGATGAATTAGAGTCAGTAATCGTTAAATCTATTGCTGAGCTGCCAGAAGATCTTCGCACAGCCGTTACATTGAGAGAGTATGAAGGTCTTAGTTACGAAGAAATTGCTGAAATTATGGAATGCCCTGTGGGTACTGTAAGGTCACGTATCTTCAGGGCTAGAGAGTCAATTGATGCGGTTGTAGGTAAACTAATTAACACTGAATAGAAGATTAGTGAACCTTTTACTTATTGGTTGGTCATAGACACAGCATTTAAAGAAGTTTAGTACCTTTAAGAGGCATAGAAATGAGTCAATATGATGAAAATTTAGGCGAGTCGTTATCTGCCATGGTGGACGGCGAGGCGCAAGATCTTGAAACTCGCAGAGTCTTGAAGGAGTTGGCATCTAATGATGGGGCTAACGCTCTTACCATTCGAGGGAAATGGCAGCGCTATCATGCTATTTCAGGGGTGATGAGAGGCGGCGTTGTCTCTGATGTAGATTATTCATCTGTTATTTCTGAAGCGATCAAAAATGAAGATACACTCAAAACGAACCCTCTTAGAAGAATTTTAAGCTCCTCTGGCCGCTTTGCCATTGCTGCTTCAGTTGCTGTGGTCGCCATAATTGGGGTTCAGCAGTTTGAACAATCTGAATTAAACGTAAATGACACAATGAAATTTGCTCAGATTGACGATAAATCGGTTAGTGATATAGTTGGTCCAGTGAATCAGGTTCCCTTGGGTTGGACGTTGGATGCTGATGTAAGGGCTGTGAGTTCTGAAGGTATTGCTGAGAAACAATATTCAGAGCGAGAAATACGTCTTTATTTGTCATATATTTTGGCCAAGCATTCCAATCAGGCTCCTTATGTGAGGAATCAAGGAATGCTCCCCTACGCACGGATAGAGCAACGTGAATTACCTACTCAAAAGGAATAAACTTTAGTGGTGACAAAATTTCGTAACGTTAAAATATTCAAAGTGGCGGTTATTATGACCGCCATTTTCGTTTCTAGTCATTCGATATCTCAACAAGAGAATTCGGCCCAGATGCTAATGAGAAATATGATCGAGGCATCAGATGAGTTGAACTATTCAGGCCTGATAACTTACGAAAAGTCAGGTCGCCTGAAGACATCGAAGATAATTCATCTCGTTCAAGATGGAATTAGTTTTGAGAAAATTATTCATTTAGACGGCCCCGAGGGTGAATTTTCGAAATTTCGTAGTGGTTTGAGTTGCGAGTCAAGCCATATGAAAGATACAGACATGGATTCACTACCAAATATAAACACTAATAGTTTTAAACTACTTCAAGAATCTTATTTTTTGGAAACTCGAGGTCAATTGCGCGTTGCGAATCGCAAAGCCAGTATGGTGTTGGTAAATCCAAAAGACGAGCATCGGTTACCCTATGTTTTGGCAGTTGATAATGAGACTAATCTTCTATTAATGTCCGTATTATTAGACCTTTCAGGGAATCCTCTGGAAAGATTCCAATTTGTTGAGCTAAACGTTGGCGAAGATGTTGCCTCGTTGGATTTTCCTGAAGGGGGTTTTCAAGCGGAGAAAGATTGTAAGAGCGCAGATTCCACTGAAGATAAAAGCAATTGGAGTGCTAGCTGGGTACCTTCTGGATTTCAGCTGATTGACTCTGAAAGAAATGGGCAGACAGGTCAACAAATGCTGGTTTATTCTGATGGATTAGCTGTCTTTTCGGTTTTTGTCGAATCTCCTGAGGTTAGTGCTAAGCTACCTGTTTTAGCTACCCGTCATGGCGCTAGTGTGTTTGTAACAAGCAAGACAAAGATTGCTGATACAGAAGTTACAGTGTCTGTTGTAGGTGAGATCCCAGCTGGCACTGCAAAAATGGTCGCGGAATCAATTGTCCATGCATCTAAACTGCTCAAGCCGTCGTAACTTTTAGTTACAGGAATTAACATGATTTTCGAAACCGGAACGGTCGTCTCAAAAAACCAAGATAGCTTGATGGTCGAGACCATTCAGCAGACTACATGCGACTCTTGTAGTGCACAAAAAGGCTGCGGCCATACTGCTCTGACCAAACTGACCGGTACTAAAAATGAGATCCGAGTATTGCCCGGAGATTTCTGTGTCGCTTCATTGCGGTTGGGGCAGTCTGTGACTATTGGTATTCCCGAACATATAGTAGTGAAAGGATCTCTGATGGTTTATCTGGTACCTGTCATCGGAGCCTTAACGGGTGCTTGGATGTTGGGTGATGAAGGGAAGACTCTTGAGCAAGATTTATTTAGTATCTTCGGGGCATTAATTGGTCTGGTTGGTGGCGGAATTTTAGTCAATATGCGTGGTCAAAAGGCCCAAGCGGATGTTCAAAGCAATCCAGTTTTATTTGGCATGCAGAATGATCCTCGTGAGTTAGAAAAAATAGAGCAACGTTTTATTTAATTATATTTTATGGAGTTTTAAGTGTTTAAAAAGATAGTGTTTACCACTCTGCTATTAATTATTTGTGTGGATAAGACTTATGCTGACTTGCCGGACTTTAGTGCGCTAGTTGAAGCAGCAGCACCCGCTGTAGTGAAAATTAATACTGTTAGTAACCCAGCTGATAATCGTGACACGTTACGGGGGCAGGTCCCCGAGATGTTTAGAGAGTTGCTGGAGCAGCGCCGACGCCCAGCGAGACCCGCTAGAACCATGGGTTCTGGGTTTGTGATTTCTAAGGATGGGTATATTTTAACTAACCATCATGTGGTGGACGGTGCAAACGACATCCAAGTTCAATTTGCTAATCGGAGTGAGTATTCAGCGGTCATTGTGGGCTCTGATCGACGGTCTGATCTGGCCTTGTTGAAAATTGAAGCTGATAATTTGCCTAGTTTGAAGTTTGCATCTTCTGAGAGCATTAAGGTAGGGTCTTGGGTCCTTGCTATAGGGTCACCTTTTGGTTTGGACTATTCAGTGACGGCGGGTATTGTAAGCGCCATTGGGCGCAGTTTACCCACAGAGAAAGGAGAGAACTATGTGCCTTTCATTCAGACTGATGTGGCAATTAATAGGGGTAATTCCGGAGGCCCGCTGTTCAATCTAGATGGAGAAGTAGTCGGTATTAATTCTCAGATTTATTCGCCTACTGGTGGTTCAGTAGGCCTATCCTTTTCTATACCGGTCAGTATCGCGAGTAATGTGGTTGCTCAACTTAGAGATAGTGGTGAAGTGAGAAGAGGTTTCCTTGGTGTGGGTATAAGTGATGTGGATCAGTTTATGGCAGGCGCTCTTGGGTTGCCCGGACCCATAGGTGCATATATTGAATCTGTAACACCTAATAGCGCTGCTGCCAATGGTGGCATACAGCCTAATGATGTGATTGTAAGTGTAGATGGTCAGGCTATTTTACGGTCAGAGGATCTGCCGCACATTGTTGGACTGATAGAACCAGGGGAAATGATCAATGTCGAAGTGTACCGTGAAGGAAAATTCAAAGAATTAAAGTTGAAGATTGGAGCTCTCGAAGGAGACGACAACATCCAAGCTTCTGTTACAGACCAATCAGATCGCCTTGGGCTCTCTGTTGCAGATCCGGGAGCAGAAGATCTGCGTCTGTTGCGCCTGCGCGGAGGAGTAGAGGTGGTCAAGGTGCAATCTGAGTCGCCTGCTGATATCGCGGGTTTAGAGGTTGGCGATATTATTATTCAGTTGGGGTATAGCCGCATCGATGACTCAGAGGAGTATCAACTGGTCATAGCAGAAATTCCTAAAAGCACTCCAATACGCATTCGCTTTTATCGGCAGGGGAAGGCAATTTTTAGAACCATTCAGATTGATGAATGATTAACGCAATACTGATGTATTTGCATCGCTCTCATAGCTTCATTGCGGCAAATAGGCTAGACTGCGCGCGCTTATTTGAAGGGTAGTACAAACCATTGTCTGATCTTAGTCATATTAGAAATTTCTCAATCATAGCCCATATTGATCATGGGAAATCAACCATTGCCGATCGTTTTATTCAGTTATGCGGAGGACTGAGCGAGCGTGAGATGGCCGCTCAGGTTCTTGACTCTATGGATATTGAGCGGGAGCGCGGGATTACTATTAAGGCTCAGAGTGTAACGTTGCCCTATACCGCAAAAGATGGAAAAACCTACCAGCTTAATTTCATTGATACGCCGGGCCATGTTGATTTTTCCTATGAGGTTTCAAGATCCCTTGCCGCATGTGAGGGTGCTCTTCTTATTGTCGATGCAGCTCAGGGAGTAGAGGCTCAATCAGTTGCTAATTGCTATACAGCTATAGCTCAAGGCCTTGAAGTTATTCCTGTTTTGAACAAAATGGATCTACCCCAGGCTGAACCAGAAAAAGTAATCAATGAGATTGAAAATATAATTGGGATTGAAGCTGACGATGCGGTCCGATGTAGCGCTAAAACGGGCGAAGGCATTGGAGAAATTTTAGAAGAGTTAGTTCACCAAGTCCCACCTCCCACAGGGGATGTAGATGCGCCTTTGCAAGCGTTAATTATTGATTCTTGGTTTGATAACTATCTTGGTGTTGTTTCATTGGTTCGTGTTATGCAAGGAACGCTAGAGGTAAAGAGTAAGATTGTCGCTAAGTCAATTGGTAAGGCCCATGTGGTTGATTGCGTCGGTGTATTTACGCCCAAACGCAAAGAGACAGGTGTTCTTAGGGCCGGCGAAGTCGGATTTATGGTTGCTGGAATTAAGGATATTTCAGGTGCCCCTGTAGGTGATACTTTGACCACCTTGAGTACAACCGATATCGATCCCTTGCCTGGGTTTCAGAAGATCAAGCCTCAAGTGTATGCGGGCATGTTTCCTGTTGACTCTGATGATTTCGAAGAATTTCGCGAAGCACTAAGTAAACTTGCAGTCAATGATGCATCTTTATTTTATGAACCAGAGAGTTCAGATGCCTTGGGGTTCGGCTTTCGTTGTGGATTTCTTGGCATGTTGCACATGGAAATTATCCAAGAAAGGCTTGAGAGAGAATATAACCTAGACCTTATTACAACAGCGCCAACGGTTGTCTATGAAATTATTACTTCTAAGGGTGAAACTCTATATATGTCTAACCCGTCTGATCTTCCAGATCCAGGCCAAATTGAAGAAATGCGTGAGCCGATTTGTGAGGCTAATATTCTTGTACCAAAAGAATATGTGGGTAATGTAATTACTCTCTGCGTCGAAAAGCGCGGAGTTCAGAAAGATATGCAATTCATTGGTGGTCAGGTATCTATTCGATATGAATTGCCCATGAGCGAAGTTGTGATGGACTTTTTTGATCGCTTAAAGTCTGTTAGTCGTGGTTTTGCATCTTTAGATTATGCATTTGTGCGCTTTGAAATGGCATCATTAGTTAAGCTCGATATTCTTATTAACGGTGATCGTGTTGACGCTTTAGCAGCTATCACTCATCGTGACCATTCTATTCAAAAAGGTCGAAATTTGGCTGACAAGATGAAAGAGTTAATACCTCGCCAGATGTTTGATGTTGCGATTCAAGCAGCTATTGGAGGAAGTGTCATTGCGCGTACAACTGTAAAAGCTCTGCGCAAAAACGTAACAGCAAAGTGCTATGGTGGAGATGTTACTCGAAAGAAAAAACTGCTGGAGAAACAAAAGGCCGGTAAGAAAAGAATGAAGCAAGTTGGTAGTGTGGAAATACCTCAAGATGCATTTTTAGCGGTGTTAAAGACCTAACTGCACCGAGAAAATGGTTTAACAAAAGGATTATTTGAGATGGACTGGAACTTTGAGCTGATTCTGACGGTGATTTTTCTAATCACAGCGTTCTTCTGGTTGTTGAATCGATTTTGGGTAAAGACAGACGAAGGTATTATTGAGTTTTTAGGTTCATTAGCGCCGGTGTTGGGTTTGGTGTTAATACTCCGTTCTTTTATAATTGAGCCATTTCAGATTCCTTCTAAATCTATGGTCCCTACACTGAAAGTGGGTGATTTTATATTGGTAAGTAAGTGGAATTATGGCATCAGGCTACCAGTTGTTAGAACTAAGTTATTTGATGTTGATACGCCCAAGCGGGGAGATGTCATTGTGTTTTTCCCGCCTCATGAGACTCGCTATTTCATCAAGCGTTTAGTCGGATTGCCCGGAGATAAAATCAGTGTTATCAATGGAATACTGTACGTTAATAATGAAGCTATGGGCCAAGAATCGTCGTTAGTTGAGCCCGGAGCGCCTCGATCTCAAGTCATGATAGAGAACCTTGATGGTGTTGAGCATGTGATTCAAAAGCGGATGCCGCCAAGTCGCTTGAGTCAAAATTTTTCAACGGTAGTGCCTCAAGGACACTATTTCATGATGGGGGACAACCGAGATAATTCGAGCGATAGTCGCGTTTGGGGACCTGTTCCCGAAGACCGAATCGTTGGTAAGGCGTTCGCACGCTGGATGTTTTGGGATGATTTCTTAAGTGTTCCTAGCTTCTCCCGAGCGGGATCAATCGAGTAGAAGTTCGACAGCTAGTTTTACCCGGCCACGAAAAAATAGTCGGTCGGGATGCTCTTTCTTACAATATACTGTCGGTTAATAACATAAATCCTAGGTATTGCAGTGGCTGCTAATATTGCACAACTCGAGCGAAGACTTGGCTATCAATTTGATAACCCCGAGCTATTATTGTTAGCACTGTCCCATCGCAGCTTTTCTGGCCTCAATAATGAACGGTTGGAGTTTCTTGGGGATTCGATTCTAGGATTAGTCGTAACAGAGTTTTTATATAGACAGTTTCCGGATGCTCGAGAGGGCGAGCTAAGTCCTATGCGATCGCATATAGTGCGCGGTGAATCATTAGCGCAAGTGGCAAAAGAGTTAGAATTGGGATCAGAATTGCTTCTTGGGTCGGGTGAAATGAAGAGCGGTGGTCATCGTCGCGACTCGATTCTTGGAGATACTGTTGAGGCGCTTATTGGGGCAGTTTATCTAGATAAGGGCATGGAGATGGCCAAAGAATGCATCTTGTTATGGTTTAGGTCCTTTATCGAGGGCGCCTTAAAAGTAAAGCCTGGAAAAGATCCTAAAACTGCACTCCAAGAATGGTTGCAAAAAAGGGGTGAACCCTTGCCAGACTACCAACTAGTGGAAACAGGTGGTGAGGCCCACAGTCGTTTGTTTACAGTAAGCTGTAAACTAGATGTGGTCAAAGATGAGATGAGCGCTACAGCAAGCAGTAGGAGAAGAGCAGAGCAAATGGTGGCAGAACAATTATTAACGCAATTGGAGAAAAAGTAGTGACAGCTGAAAATACCTACTGTGGTTACGTGGCTATTGTTGGTCGACCTAATGTTGGAAAGTCTACTTTATTGAACCATATATTGGGCCAAAAGCTATGTATTACGTCACGTAAACCTCAGACTACCCGCCATACTTTGCTCGGCATAAAAACTAAAGACAAGATTCAAATGATATTTGTAGATACTCCAGGTATTCATACTAACCAGGAGCGAGCAATTAATAGAGTGATGAATCGCTCTGCGGCCAGTGTTATTTCAGATGTCGATTTGGTTATATTTGTAGTTGACCGCTTTGAATGGAGTGAGGCAGATGAGTATGTGGCGAAATACTTGTCTAATAACAAGGTCCCTTTGATTGTCGCACTTAATAAGGTGGATATGATCGAGGACAAAAAAGCACTCTTACCTCACCTTGAATTTCTGTCAAGTAAGGTTAATGCGGTGGAGTTAATTCCATTATCAGCTTTGAGAAAGACAAACCTTGCTGAATTGGAAGAAAAAATTAAGTCTTACATTCCGCAAAAAGATCATCTTTTTCCAGAGGATCAAGTTACAGATCGCAGCGAACGGTTTTTGGCAGCGGAAATTGTAAGAGAAAAAATCACTCGGCAACTAGGGGCTGAGGTTCCTTATCAAGTGACCGTGGAAATCGAGGAATTTCGCGTAGAAGGGAAAATTACCTATATTGATGCTCTTATATTAGTTGAACGAGATGGCCAGAAAAAAATTATTATTGGCACAAAGGGTGAACGTATTAAAAAAATTGGTGAGCAGTCTCGCGCTGACATTGAAAGTCTATTGGATTCTAAGGTGATGCTGAGAACGTGGGTAAAGGTCCGCAGTGGCTGGTCTGATGATGAGCGCGCTTTGCGAAGCCTGGGTTACATGGATGAGTAGGAGATAGTGAAGACTGATTCTGAAGTTGGGTTTGTGTTACATACAAGACCCTACCGTGAAACCAGTCTTTTAGTCGATTTATTTACTAAAAATTACGGTCGTGTCCGCTGTGTAGCAAAGGGCTATAGAAGGCCTAATAAAAAAGGTGTTACTCGGGCTCTTTTTCCTTACACAGAACATCAATTTAGTTGGCAAGGTCGCGGTGATTTGAAGACGCTTACCCAGGCTGACGCGACTCACAGCCCCCTGTTTTTGCAAAGTGAATGTCTGTTCACAGGGCTCTATGTTAATGAATTGTTTTATCGTCTTCTTCATGAGTATGATCCTCACGAACATCTCTATGATCAATACCAACAGTACTTCGCTCATATGAGTTCTGGGCAGTTAAGTGAGGTCAAACTGCGGCAGCTTGAAATGTGCCTCCTAGAGGAACTGGGTTATGGTCTGGCTATTGATACAGAGGCTGAGTCTGGCGAATCTCTCGATGCAGATAAGTTTTATAAATATATCCCTGAACTAGGCTTGGTTGAGTGTTCTAATCAAAGTAAGGCAATGCCTGGTGTATTCAGAGGGTCAGATCTTATGGCTTTATCAGAGAGTGAATTTGATCGTAAGTCGGTGATTTTAGCTGCAAAACAGCTTTTACGTAGCGTGATAGACTTTTATCTTGATGGCCGTAAATTGCATAGTCGTGAACTCTATCGTCAACACTTGGCTAATTCTGTAGCCCAAGATTAGACAAAGTTTAAAGGACAATATTAATGGTTATAGGTATCGGCACTGACATCGTTGAAATAGGAAGAATTTCAGACGTCCTGAATCGCCAAGGGGATAAATTTGTAGAACGTATTTTGACTGAATCCGAACAAGAGCAGTATCAGCAGAGCCACCAAAAAGCTGCTTTTTTAGCCAAGCGTTTTGCGGCAAAAGAAGCAGTAGCTAAAGCTTTGGGGACTGGTATTGGCCATGGAGTGAGTTTTCAGGATATGGTTATAACTAATGATGTTAAAGGAGCACCTCAAATAAGCTTGTCAGGGGGTGCGGCTAAAATACTCGCTAAAAAAGAGGGGTCGGTTGTGCTAATTAGTATTGCTGATGAAAGAGATTACGCAATTGCCTATGCTGTTTTATCTAGTTAGGATCTACTCCTATGAGTGATGAGATAGTGAAAAATTACACAATTAATGACCTGCGCTATTTAATGCGGCGTTTACGAGATCCTCAAACAGGATGCCCTTGGGACTTAAAGCAGACCCTCCAAACTATCACAAGTCATACCATTGAAGAGGTATATGAGGTCGTTGATGCCATTGAAAGAAATGACACGGAGCATCTTAATGAAGAGCTAGGGGATTTACTTTTTCAAATTATATTTTATAGCCAAATAGGTGAAGAGCAGGGGCAGTTCGATTTTGATCGAGTTACATCATCTATCACTGATAAATTGATTAGAAGACATCCCCATGTGTTCCCCGAAGGAACATTAGAGTCAGTTAGAGATAATCTTTCAGATACGCAAATTGACGATATTAAAGAAGCTTGGGAATCGATTAAAAAGCAAGAGAGAGAAAATAAAGGCTCTCAGAAGACCCTTGATGACATACCTCTTGCTCTGCCAGCCCTTAGTCGAGCCTTAAAGCTACAAAAACGAGCGGCAACTGTGGGTTTCGACTGGACAAATACGGGGCCGGTGATTGATAAAATTAATGAGGAGCTCCGCGAGCTTGAGGTAGAAATTCAACGGGGAGATATTACAGCAGTCGCTGACGAATTAGGAGATTTGTTGTTCAGTTGTGTCAACTTGGCTAGACACTTAAAGATCGATCCTGAAACTGCAATGCGGCATGCTAATGAAAAATTTAGTAGACGCTTTGGTGCGATGGAGGATCTTGTTGGAGATAAAAGCATTCATGATCATTCAGTTGAGCAGTTAGAGTTACTATGGCTTGAGGTCAAGAAGGCTGAATAACAAGCCAGAGTGGCCTAGTTAATTGGGTAAAAGCATATACCTTATAACAAGGGCAGGGTTGTCCAGTTATGGCATTACGTGTATCGTACGCGCCGATTTACCGGTCTTGTCAGACGTTCTATCTATCTAGATAGTGAGATCAAAATATGAGCTTATGGATAGGTTTCAACCAATAGCTGTAAGCGATAGTTAATTGAGGAATAGCCGTAATGAGAGTCATTTTATTAGGTCCCCCAGGTGCAGGAAAGGGCACTCAAGCGAAGTTTATTACCGAACAGTACTCTGTTCCGCAGATATCTACTGGTGATATGTTGCGAGCAGCAGTTAAGTCTGGCTCTGAATTAGGATCACAGGTGAAAGGGATTATGGAGTCTGGAGGGCTAGTTTCGGATGACTTAATTATTGCTTTGGTTAAAGAACGAATTAACCAGAGCGATTGTGAAAATGGATTCTTGTTTGATGGATTTCCTCGTACTATCCCTCAAGCTCAAGCTATTAGTGACGCTGGAATAAAAATCGATGTAGTGGTTGAGATTAGTGTGGATGACGAAGAGATTGTTTCTCGTTTAAGCGGCCGCAGGGTTCACGAGAATTCTGGACGGGTTTACCATGTTGAGCACAACCCACCCAAGGTCACTGGGTTTGACGACGATACTGGAGAGCCTTTGGTTCAGAGATTGGATGATCTTGAAGATACTGTGCGTAATAGGCTTTTTGTCTATCACGAGCAGACCAAACCGCTGGTGAAATTCTACACAGAGTTAGAAGATTTACAGTCTCAATCTCCAAAATTCTCAACAGTGAATGGTTTGGGGTTACTCTCTGATGTTCAGGCAAGATTAGTGGCTGCAATGGAGTAAATGCTCAACGCTCAATGGCGTATTGAATGGGCACTTTCTCTATTTTTCATGAAATACGAGATTTTTTGGGTAATACCAAGTTTTTCAACCCAAGATTTAAAGGCTAGTAATGACATCAATTCTTGCGATAGAAACTTCAACAGACGCGTGTTCCGTAGCGCTGCATAGTGCTTCGGGAGATGCATTTCGTTACGCTCAAGAACCGCGTTCACATACTCAGCTGGTCATGAAGATGATTAATGAGGTTCTCCTTGAGTTATCTGTAGAAGTTAACAAACTAGATGTACTTAGCGTATCTGTCGGTCCAGGTTCCTTTACAGGGCTACGTATTGGGTTCGCTGCAGTACAAGGCCTAGCATTTGGTTTGGATATCCCGGTTGTGCCAGTATCTTCGCTCGAGGTTATGGTAGCTACCTATACGCGCACAATGAGAGCTAATACCCTGCCAGCCGAGTCTCATGGTAATCAGAGGGTCATGGTTGTCCTTGATGCCCGGATGGGAGAGTTTAACTGTGGTTGTTATGATGTGGATTTTGACGGGCAGATTTCAACTTGTCACGATGACCGTTTACTTAAAGCTGAAGATGCCATCAAGTGGCTGCAGGAACTCTCGCCAAGTGCAATTATTGGTGATGGAGACAAGCTATTGTCATCTGGGGGTGAATGGTCGGAGCTTTTGACCCACGTATATCCAAACGCTGTGGATCTTTTAGGGATTGCCTTACCCAAATATAAAAAAGGTGAGGGAAAGGGCATAAGTGCAATAGATTTAGTCTATCTGCGCGGTACAGAGGCATGGCAAAAAAGAAAGCGAATTAGGGAAGCATAGTATGGGCACTAAGGTTGCTTTTGTAGGCCTCGGGGTTATGGGATTTCCCATGGCAGGTTGGCTATCTAAAAGAGGGTATTCAGTATCGGTATATAACCGGACTCATAAAACCGCAGAAACATGGCTAAAACAATACTCAGGAGCCCTCAAACCTACCCCAGCGGATGTAGCCAAAGATGCAGATATCGTATTTATCTGTGTAGGTAATGATGATGATGTTGCCGCTGTAACATTCGGGAAAGATGGCGTTTTTTCTGGTATGACTGCGGGTGCTGTTCTTGTTGATCACACAACCACCTCAGCAAAACTGGCACATCAACTGGCTGCCGAAGCAAAAAGAAATAAGGTTGGTTTTGTCGATGCTCCGGTATCTGGAGGTCAACAAGGAGCAGAGAATGGTCAGCTTACGGTAATGTGTGGAGGACAGGAGTCGGACTTCCTTCGAGTCATTGAAGCAATCAACTCCTACGCTAAGGCAGTCAATCTGATGGGCCCTGCTGGCAGTGGGCAACTTTGCAAGATGGTCAACCAAATATGTATTGCGGGACTAGTGCAAGGACTCGCTGAGGGACTTAATTTTGCTGAGCGGGCTGGTCTCAATGCTCATCAAGTGGTAGAAGTGATATCAAAAGGCGCCGCTCAGTCATGGCAAATGGATAATCGCTACCAAACTATGCTCGCTGATGAGTATGAACATGGTTTTGCCGTCGAGTGGATGCGAAAAGACCTCTCATTTGCTCTTGAGGAGGCGGAAAGAAATGGAAGTTCGTTGCCTGTTACCCAAATGGTGGATCAATTTTACTCTGAGGTTCAAAAGTTAGGTGGTAATCGCTGGGATACTTCTAGTCTTTTAGCCCGTTTGAAATCTTAGTTGTGGGTGAGTGTTCTCACAGACCACAAGCTTCTATAATGCGTTACTAGATCTTTAATCGATGTATTTAAACGGAACCTATAAAAATGTTGCGAGATAGAGAAAAATTTAATGCTGATTTGACGCGTTTTTTAGACGCATCGCCTACGCCTTTTCATGCAGTGCTCGAGATGACAAAAACTCTTTTGGGCGCAGGATTTACCGAGCTTAAAGAGTCTGATAGTTGGTCGCTCTCAGTCGGAGAAAAATATTTTGTTACACGCAATGGTTCGTCAATTATAGCTTTTGTCGTAGGGAAAGAAGATATCGTTGATATGGGTATTAAGATGGTTGGTGCCCATACAGATAGTCCATGTCTTATGGTTAAACCTCAGCCTGAAGTTAATAAACAAGGATATTTTCAGTTGGGGGTTGAGGTGTACGGTGGAGCGCTTTTAAATCCATGGTTTGACCGAGATTTATCTATTGCAGGACGGCTTGTGTATAGGGATAAAAAGCAAAATCTAAAGCAAAAGCTTGTTGATTTTGAGCGAGCGGTCGCAACGATACCCAGTTTGGCGATTCATTTGGATCGAGAGGCTAACAAGGATCGCTCCATTAACGCCCAGACGGACATAACCCCGATATTAATGCAATGTGCAGGCTCTACTTCGTTCAGAAATTTACTAGCAGAACACTTCTTGGGAAAAGAAGATAAGGTTATTGACTATGAGCTCTGTCTATATGACACGCAACCAGCTGCAATCGTCGGTTTAAATCACGAGTTTATTACTTCGGCAAGGTTGGATAATCTTTTAAGCTGTTTTGTGGCGACCCAGTCCATTGTAAACACTAATAGTGAGCAGACTTCTTTAATGGTTTGCAATGATCATGAAGAAGTAGGTAGTGTATCTGCCATAGGGGCAGATGGACCGTTCTTGGAGTCTATCGTTGCACGGCTGTGTGCCGTTAATACTTCAAGTGAAATGGTTAGTAGGGTCATTACTAAATCCTTAATGATCTCTTGCGATAATGCTCATGCAATGCACCCTAATTTTGCAAACAAACATGACGGTGGACATATGCCAGCGCTGAACGGAGGTCCTGTTGTGAAGGTGAATGTCAAGCAACGGTATGCCACCAACAGCATAACATCGAGTCTCTTCAAGCAATTATGTAGCGATATCGATGTACCCGTGCAGCATTTTGTATCGAGAAACGATCTAGGTTGTGGGAGTACTATTGGACCAATAACATCAGGTAGACTTGGAGTGCCGACTTTGGATGTTGGTATCCCTCAGTTAGCGATGCACTCTTGCCGAGAAATGACTGGTATCGAGGATCCGATAAGACTTTCTAATGTGTTAATAGAGTTCTTTAATAGACCATTGAACTCAAGTATTGAGGTTGAGTAACTGTGGTTAAGCGGTATGATGGAGCCTCTATTAAGGCGGCAAATAATTTATGAGTAAACGGCGCGTTTTAACGGGCATTACAACCTCCGGAGCACCTCACTTAGGAAACTACGTTGGCGCCATTAGGCCTGCCGTCGAAGCGAGCCTCAGTGGTGATTATGACTCGTTCTTTTTTCTAGCTGATTATCACTCACTTATTAAATGCCAAGATCCTGAGATAGTTCATCAATCGACCTTGGAAATAGCAGCAGCATGGCTAGCACTGGGTTTAGATCCAAATAAAGTGACTTTCTACCGTCAATCAGATATCCCCGAGATTCCTGAATTGACTTGGTTACTGACCTGCATGACTGCGAAGGGATTAGTCAATAGAGCCCACGCATACAAAGGCGCAGTGCAACTGAACGAAGAAAATGGCGATGACGCAGATTTTGGCGTCACCATGGGTCTGTTTAGTTACCCAATTCTTATGGCAGCGGATATTTTGATGTTCAACGCCCACAAAATTCCTGTTGGTCGAGATCAAATACAACATATTGAAATGGCTCGAGACATAGCGCAACGGTTTAACCATCATTATGGAGAGCATTTTGTTCTGCCTGAAGCACAGGTAGATGATGATGTAGCTGTTTTACAAGGGTTGGATGGACGTAAGATGAGTAAGAGTTATGGTAATACTATTCCTCTATTCTTGAGTGAAAAGAAACTCAGAAAGCATATCAATAAAATCAAAACCAATTTATTGGAACCGGGCCAGCCCAAAAACCCAGATGAATCCACTGTATTTCAGATTTGGCAGGCTTTTGCCTCAGCAGAGCAATCTAGCGATATGCGCACAGCTTTTGCTGATGGAATTGCATGGGGGGAGGCAAAGCAGCAGTTATTTGAGTTAATTAACGGCCATTTGGCAGAGCCTCGTGAGAGATACATTGAGTTGATTGAAAACCCTGTTGAGGTTGAGGTTGTGCTGCGCGCAGGCGCTGAAAAAGCGCGAGTTTATAGTGCCGAATTAATTTCGATTGTGCGAAAAGCTGTAGGCCTAAAGCCTCTCGGGTGATCAGAATTTAATTCGCGATCGTAATGAGAATATACACTTTACTATGTATAATATTGGCCGAGCGAAATGAGACGTCAACCTAACGCGTAAAACATAAATAATCATTTTTTTTAGACATTGGAGCCCTGCATGAGCCACCCAAACCCGTTTGCTTTTGTACTAACTAGTATCCTTTTACTGAGTGCCTGTGGTGCTGACAATTCAGATGTTGAATTGACAGAAAATCAAAAGGTCGCGGTTGCTGAGCGAATAGCTCCTGCCGGTCATGTTTTAATGGAAGGCCAATCTATGGTTAGCAGTGAAGCGGCGGCCACTGTGTCAGCTCGATCAGGGGATGATATCTATAACACCAACTGTATGGCCTGCCACAATTCAGGAATCGCTGGCGCCCCTAAGTATGGCGATGCATCAGCTTGGGCTTTGAAACTTGAAAAAGGTATTGATGCCGTCTATGCCAATGCTATCAATGGCATTCGGGGCATGCCGGCTAGAGGAACTTGCATGAGTTGTAGCGACGACGAAGTTAAGACTGCGATTGACTACATTTTAGCAAATAGCAAATAGCAAATAGCCGGTTAGTCCATATCCCCTTGTTGGTGAGTCCGAGTGGCACATCTGTTATAAAAGAACCGCACATAGTTGCGGTTTTTTTGTAAATAGTGTCTCAGTTCTGGGTTTTTATTAATGGATGAAGTAACAACCCACAAACAAGAGACCTAGGTTTAAGATTGCTGTCGTAGAAGCTTTTTAGGACATTATGAGAGTAGCCAAGTTTAGTGCAGGATATTAGGTTTTGTATTAAACATAGCCTTGATAGCATTTTCTGAAAACTGATACTGCTGGTCGCAAAATTGGCATGTTATTAATACAAGCCCTTGCTCTTCGCAGGTTTGCAATAATTCGACCTCACCAAGAGATACAAGCGCCCGCTCAGTTCTTTCGTGGGAGCAACTGCAAAAAAATGATACCGGCTGTGATTCAAATAATCGAACATCGTCTTCATGAAATAACCTATACAACTGATCATTATGAGAGAGCACCAGTTGCTCGTTACTTTTCAAGGTATCCATCAGCGTGGATAGGTGTTGCCAATCATCTTTTGCTTGTTCAAAGTTCTGAGTAATCGGCATTTGTTGAATCAATAGTCCAGAAGCGATGTTCTGATCTACTGCAATTTTTATTTTGGTTAATAGTTGGGCAGATTGTTCAAAATAGTGTTCTAGACAGCCGCTTAAATCAGCCGCCGCCATTTGCACAATACCTTGGTACCTCTCTCCTTGATCAGGTTCGATAGTAATTGCCAAGGTACCAGAGCCCATCACCTCAGCCAGATTAGCAGAATCAGATAAAGTGCTGCTCTTAGAAGAGTCCCAATCACCACGAACAATGCCGCGTAGTTTTTGACCCTGACTACATTCCGCCATGATTGTTGAAACTGGTCCATCGCCGGTCGCCTGCACGGTTACCATGCCCGATTGCTTAAGTGATGCGCCAATAAGACTGGCTGCGACTAAAAATTCTCCGAAAAGCTTAGAAATAGTTTGGGGATAATCATGTAGAGCAATAATGTCTTGATAGCTGGATGATAAGGTAGTTATTTCTCCACGTACATCAGTACCGTCGAATAAAAAGCGTTGCAGAATATCTGGATTTTTCATATTCGAACTATTGTACTGAAAGATTTGAGTAGATTAACCTTAATTTTCTAAAAACCGATGAATTTGCCGTCGTTGTTTTTTATTTGGTCTTACAGAGGCCGGTGTAGATCCATAAAACGCTTTTCTTTCGGCAGATTTTTTTTCTCTTTTAGCTATGCTTTCTTGAGTTTCTTGATAAAGACTTTGAGCTTCGGGTGCTCCACGCCTTTGCTCCGAGAGAGCTATTACCGTAATTGCTCTTTCGCCTTCTCCTTGACGGACTCTGATCAGCTCGCCTACCTCAATCATACGGCTAGGCTTGCCTTTTTGGCCAGCCACATGAACTTTACCGTTGTCTACTGCTGTTTTAGCGAGAGCTCTAGTCTTAAAGAACCGAGCTGCCCACAACCATTTATCAAGTCGGATCTTAAGCATAATGTAGTTTACCATTGTGCGACAGCAGCTCTTCAAAGTGACTAATCGAAGAGTATTTAGATTTATTTTTAGCTGCGATTGTACTGTCGGGGCTATCGACACATAGTAAGTTGGCAACACCGTAACGTTGAGCCGCATCCAGAACTGATTCTGAGTCATCAATAAAGAGTGTTCTTTGAGGATCGAAGGGACATTTTTGTTGAAAGGCTCTCCAAAAATCTAAAGATTCCTTTGGAAAGCCATATTCGTGAGAGGAAACAACTATATCAAGTTCTGTTTTTATATCTGTCACAGAAAATTTTAAAGCCACACTGTCAGGGTGAGCATTTGTAACTAATATTCGTTGCTTATTGTTGGCACTTAATGCCTTCAAAAACAGTAGTGATTTAGGTCGTTCGCTGATGAGATGATGTATCTTTTTTTTCAGTCCAACAACATCTAAATCTAATTGGTGAGACCAAAAGTCAGTGCAGTACCAATCTAGAGTACCTCTCTTCTCAAACAATTGGCGTTTTAAGTCATCCAGAGCTTTTTCCTCCTCACCTGGAAAATTTGCTACATAACACTCAGGTAGGTGCTGCAGCCAGAAGAAATTGTCGAAGTGCAGGTCCAATAGAGTGCCGTCCATATCAAGCAGCACCGTATCAATCTTTGTCCAATCTATTACCATTTAATTACCGTTAACTGGGATTCTAAAAAATATCGTCGGGGAGAGGGTTAAGCTCTGTTTCTGATGAACTAGAATCTTCGTCTGGTGCTGCAGGGACATTTTTAGTTCTGAAAAACTCATAGATACCCTTGTTACTAGGCGCAACTCGTTTCCCTGTTTTTGGATCAATTTTGACTGTGACAATACCGTTAGGTTGACGTTTATCTAAATCAGTCTTGCCTTTGAGGGCTTTTGACATAAAGTCAATCCAAATAGGAAGTGCAGCGGACCCGCCATATTCATTACGACCGATGACTGAATTGTCATCAAATCCAACCCATGCTGTTGCGACTAGATGAGGAGAATATCCGGAAAACCAAGCATCTCTCGGACCATTGGTAGTGCCAGTTTTACCTCCAATATCGCCTCGGTTGAGCACTTTCGCTTTAACACCAGTCCCCCTCAAAATAACGTCTTTTAGCATGGAGTCCATCAAAAATGCTGTCTGAGGATCTATTTCTCGTTTAGCAGGAATGACTTTGGCACTAGGCAGTATTGCTAGGCTTTGTTTAACTTTATCCCAGCTATATCGATCGCCATCCTCGGCAGATACTTTTTCTAAATCATCAAATAGTGCTCGTAGTTGCAAGTCAACTTCAGGCGAGATCATATTCTCTCTAGATGCCGCATCACCAGACTTCAATTGATCGTTAGGTTCACTACAGGAGTCGCAGGCAACTTCAGGGGATGCCTGAAAAATAACATTTCCATCTCGATCAACGATTTTATCAAGGATATGATGTCTAACTTGATAACCATCATTGGCAAACATGGCATAGCCAGTTGCAATCTCTAATGGAGTCAAGGCATAACTCCCTAGCGCCAAAGATAAATCTAACGGCATTTCACTTGTGTCGAAACCAAATAATTGCAGCCCTTCAAGTGTTCGATCAATTCCCATTCGCCTCAAAAGTCTTATAGAAACTAGATTGCGAGAACGGTATAGGGCCTCTCTTAGGCGGGTGGGCCCATAGAATTTACCTCCATCATTTTCCGGTCTCCATGTATCTTCTAGCTTCGCATCATCAAAGACTACTGGAGCATCATTGATGATTGATGCCGGCGTGAACCCATTTTTAAGGGCAGTTGCATAAATGAAAGGCTTGAAATTTGAGCCGGGTTGGCGAGCGGCTTGAGTAGCTCGGTTAAAACGACTCTCTCTGTAGTCGAATCCTCCGACCATAGTTTTTATAGCGCCATTGTAAGGGTCTATCGCCACCAGTGCTGACTGTACAATTGGAAGTTGAGCCAAACGTATATTTTCGTTTTCATCTTTTGAAATTCTGATGAGATCTCCAATAGTAAATAGGTCGGCGGCCGATTCAATTGGGGCTGATCTAGCATTTACTGTTTTATAGATTCGTAATCCTTTCAAACCATCACTCCAATTGAGTGTTTGGATGCCGCCATCTCTGGTTAGTAGTGTCAGTCGATCATCAGCAACTAGGTTTATTATCGCCGGCTCTAAAGGCCCAATATCACGGGTGGTTTTCAAGGTTTCTGCCCAGAGAGATTTATCTATTCCTGATTTCTCTACACCTCTATATCCGTGACGTTGATCGTAGGATAAGACTCCAGAATGCAAAGCATTGACACCATTTTCTTGCATTGATGAGTCAATCGTAGTGATTGCTGTATAGCCTTCAGTATAAGCTTTGAGGCCGAACTTAGAGATAACCTCTTGTCTGACGATTTCAGCAACATAATCAGCCTCTACCTCTGATTTGGAGCCATGGTAGAACGCATTATCAACCTCAAATATGGCCTCCTGATATTCTTGGTAGGAGATGCTGTTTAATTTTAACATTCGTCCCAATATCCAATTTCTTCGCTCAGTAGCACGCTTAGGATTGGCAATAGGATTGTAAGCAGATGGGGCTTTCGGTAGGCCTGCTACCATTGCAATCTGGGATAGGCTGAGATCTTGAAGATTTTTACCGTAGTAAACCTGTGCGGCCGCGGCGAATCCATAGGCAGTTTTACCAAGAAACATTTTATTTGCGTAAAGAGATAGTATCTCTTCCTTGGTCAGTACTTCTTCAATGCGAAAAGCGAGTAATATTTCATTAAATTTACGAGTAAATTCTTTGCGCTTATGGAAGAAAAAGTTTCTGGCGACCTGCATTGTAATTGTACTTCCGCCACCAACAGCTTTCCCTTGACTTACGAGTTGTATAACGGATCTTACAAGTCCAGAAACAACAATCCCTTTATGTTCGAAAAAACTATCATCCTCTGCGGCCAGAAGGGCATCAACCATTTGTTGGGGAATATCTTCAAAATCTACGGGTGTTCGTTTTTGGTTGCCAAACTCACCGATAATCTTTAAATCTTGAGATGTCACTCTGAGTGGAATCTGCATACGGACATCTTTGAGCTCTTCAGCAGAGGGTAGTTTTGGACTCAAATAAAGGTAAAGACATGAAGTGACTAACAGAATGCCGCCTACCCCCAGTACAAGGGTTATCAAACTAAATTTGATGGCTCGACGACGATTCATAATTTAATTTCCTAAAATCAGTTTTTCTATTATAGAACGTCAGTAATGTGAAGTGCATCCAACTAGTTAACGAAAATCCAGTTATTCTGCGATGTCGGACTGACTATTATTGGGTTTCTTTTGTGTTCAGTAAATTATTCGCGCTTAAAGATAAGATATTATCATTAAATCCCGGTTTCAAGTCGGTGCCTAAAATAATATTAGGTATCGACACCTCCTCGTCTGCGATAGATATTACTGAAATAACTACGCAATCTTTGATTGGTAACGGACAAACTCTCGTGCTCGGTGGAATTTTCCAGTCTGAAGAACTTTCGGATATAGAGGAGGTTCCAGTTCTTGGCGATATACCGCTGTTAGGCAACTTGTTTAAAAAACAAATGCGCGCAAAGGATAAACGTGAAATACTCATATTCATAACACCCAAAATAATAGATGAAAAATTTTTAGACACATGACCACAAGGCATCTTTTTTTAATTGGCCCCATGGGCGCAGGTAAATCTACCATTGGCAAACAGCTCGCTAGTGTTTTAGGGCGCCCATTCCTCGATATTGATTTAGAAATAGTTAAGTCAACAGGTGCAGATATTCAATGGATCTTTGATATGGAGGGAGAACATGGTTTTAGACAGCGTGAATCTAATATGCTCATGCGAACTATTTCTTCTTCAACGCCATCTGTTATCGCTACAGGTGGTGGAATTGTTTTAAGTACAGATAATCGCAATGCGATGACCACTGCCGGAAAAGTTGTTTATCTCTGGGTCACAAAACAACAACTTTATGAGCGGACCGAACGAGATAAGAAGCGGCCTTTACTGCAGGTCGAAGATCGTAAGTCAACAATAGACCTTCTCTACGAACAGAGAGATCCGCTTTATCGCGAGATTGCCGATATTGTCTTCAGATCCTCTAGTTTTCATGCTCAACAAGTAGCTGCTGAACTTGCTGATCAGCTATCTGTAATTTAGTTGATACTTAGTCTGAATATAAATTCTCCGAGCATGAGGGGCATTAAAAGGTTAAACTAGGGCCGAATCCAAGAAACATAAAGAGCCATGATCAAATCTCCAAGCCCTAACGCTAGTGCCTCAAAAGTCCTGCAGGTCGATTTAGGTGATCGCAGCTACCCGATTTTTATAGGCTCAGCAGAGTTATCTAGAATAAATCTGGATACATATATTCAAGGCCAAAAAGTCTTAATTGTCACTAACGATACTATAGCCCCCTTGTACTTAGACTTGGTTATCGACGGCCTGTCTGAAAAGCAGGTGGATGTTGTAGTTTTGCCCGATGGTGAGAGGTTTAAAAATCTAGATCATTTAAATTTGATTTTCACCACGCTGTTAGAGAACCAGCACGATAGAAAGACAACCTTGATCGCTCTTGGCGGAGGGGTTGTTGGAGATATGGCAGGTTATGCCGCATCATCATATCAGCGCGGTGTCCCATTTATCCAAATACCTACAACGTTGTTAGCTCAGGTAGACTCCTCTGTCGGTGGAAAAACTGGGGTCAATCATGAGTTGGGTAAGAATATGATAGGCGCTTTTCACCAGCCAAGAGCAGTTGTTGTCGATTTAAATATTTTAAATACACTCACAGCCAAGCAGTTCTCGGCGGGTATGGCCGAAGTGATTAAATATGGTTTGATTACGGATTATGATTTTTTAGAGTGGCTGGAAGCCAATGCTCAGATGCTATTAAATCGAGATGAGAATGCCCTCGCTTATGCTATAGAAAAATCCTGTAGTAATAAGGCAATGATTGTCAGTGCGGATGAAACTGAGCAAGGCAAGCGAGCAATACTCAATCTTGGACATACCTTCGGTCATGCTATTGAGACTTTTCAAGAATACACTGGTTTTTTACATGGGGAAGCAGTGGCCATAGGAATGTTAATGGCGATGGAGGTTTCTGTGCTAGCAGGGCATTTAGTGGATAAAGATGTGCAAAGAATTAGAAGTCTACTAGAGGTTTTTTCTCTACCTTCAAGACCGCCAGATAATATGACTTCGACTGACTTTATCTCGCTAATGTATCGAGATAAAAAAGTGCTTGATGGCAAGCTCAGGCTTATATTACTCAGAGCATTAGGAGATGCCTATGTTGGGGATGATTCCTCCCCAAGTTGGTTGGAAAAAGTTTTAATTAGCACATGCGGCGCATAAGGCGTCAGGCAAGAATATCCGTGTAACTAGTTAATCATGCCGTGAATATTCGATATTTTGGTTGAATTCGATCTAAAACTGCACTTTTAATGGCCTCTGTTGCTGTTTCACTGCGTAATCACGTTTGTCGAAATCGGTTTGGAAGTGTAAAATGCGTGTCCCTCGGAGATAGATCGGGGCACAGCAATCATGTCCCATAAACCGCATCCGTAGCCCTCAACGAAGAATTAGTGAATATGAATGAAGCGACACAGTTTGGCCTATATGACAGTGCTTTCGAAAAAAGTAGTTGTGGCGTAGGGTTTCTCACTCGCAAAGATGGCAAGCAGACTCACGAACTTTTAGTTAAGGGGCATGAGGCACTCTGTGCAGTGCCTCACCGTGGTGGCATGTCAGCTGAAGGTGTCGGAGATGGCGCCGGTGTGTCCGTTGATCTATCAGTTGAGTTCTTTAATAAAGTGACTAACTCCGATTTAACCCCTGGTGAATTTGGAGTTGGCAATTTCTTCTTACCAAACGATCCAAGTCAGCATCAATGTGCCAGAGAATTGGTCGATCAAGCATTAGAAGCTCAAGGGATGAAAATTCTTGTTACTCGCGATGTACAAGTTGATAATTCTGTTTTACGTCCGGCATCAGTTAAATATCAATTACCAATTGCCCAGTGGGTATTTGCTGCGCCAGCAGGAGTTAGAGGGACTCAACTAGATAAAGTCATTCACAAGGCCCTGCTAGCTATAGAGTCAAAGGCCTACACAGAGGTAGCGCTTGATGGGCTCTATCCTTTATCGATGTCAGCGCAGATGCAAGTCTTGAAAGGGCGATTGAATTCTAATGAAATAATTCCGTATTTCCTAGATCTTAATGATTCATCCCACAGCATTCATACGCTGTACTTTCATACACGATTCTCGACGAATACTGATCCTCATCCGTCTATGGCTCAGCCATTTAGGTTGATGGCTCACAATGGCGAATTAAATACCGACAAAAAGAACCGTCTCTCTGAGACAGCTATTGCACGCTCTAAAGAGAATAATATTATTAGGCCAAAAGGCCAGTCGGATAGTTGTCGTTTAGATCAGACGCTTCAATCTCGAGTTGTTGAGGATGACCTTGATTTGGTTACTGCGGTTGTTTCAATGATGCCGCCAGCATGGGAAAACGATAAAACGCTCTCACCCAATGTCAGGGCTATGCTCGAGTATTTTTCTCTCTATGAGGAGAAAAATGATGGCCCTGCGGCGTTAATTTTTGGTGACGGTTCAATCATTGGAGCTCGGTTGGATAGACTTGGTCTAAGGCCGCTCAGAAGTATAGAAACTGAAACGTACTTAGCGGTTATGTCAGAAGCGGGGCAGATAGATTTTGGTGATGAACCTGTTTTGAGTCGAGGACGCATCGAAGCCGGTGGAATGCTCTACTATGATCATTCGCAAAAACGTTCTTTTGGTACTGAAGAGGCTTTAGAACTGCTGGCCAGCCAACGTAATTACCTTGATTTAGTTGAGAAAGCTCGTATTGCAATTGAGGATTTGCCTGACATTCCCGGCGAAGAAACGTCCTTGTCTACTAGTTACTCAGGTGATCTTCCTTTGGCGGGACGATATGTAGCCTATTCTCAAAATCAAGAATGTTTTCGCTTCATGATAGATCCAATGTTGGCGACTGGGACTGAAAAGGTCTCTGCCATGGGTTATGGCAATGCAATTAATGCGCTTTCCGACAATGAAGGGGGAGTTGCTAAGTATTTTTCCCAGCGTTTTGCGCAAGTAACTAATCCGCCTTTAGACTCAATTCGTGAAATTGAGGGAATGACTATGCGTGTCGCTCTTGGGACTAAACCCAATATTGGTGCGAAGCCTGGCCGCCAAATTGTTCTTCAATCTCCGATTCTTAATCACGCACAGATACTTAGAATTCGATCGCAGAAAGAGACTCCCGTTGGCCGTTTTTCAATGTTATTTAAGCCGATCTTTGGTGACGTAGAGGCGAATAAGAGGTCGCTAATTGACGGAATTGATGGGGTTTGTGACAATGTTGAGCAGTTTGCACGAGAGCAAGGTGGTATCGCCATCATTAGTGATCGCCATGTAACACGGTCCCAAGGTTCTATTTCCATGACTCTGATCGTGTCGGCGATTAATCAGCGGCTTATTGAAACGGGTCTCAGATTGAGGGTTTCTTTGATTGTTGAGAGCGGACAAATTTGTTCGTCACACCATGTTGCCTGTGCTTTGGGATTTGGTGCCGCGGCAGTTTATCCAATGGGTGTGCAGATGCGTGCTGAAGATAAGTTTTCTGATGATGCTGATGGTGCTTATCAGAAGTTTGCTAAGGCTGCAGAAAAGGCTTTGATGAAGACTATGGGTAAGGTTGGTCTTTGCACCGTGGAGAGCTACTCGGGTGGAGAGTTTTTTGAGCCTAATTTCTTAAACACAAACGATCCGGTATTCCGTCGCTATTTCCCTAACATGAAGTCCCCGGTTGGGGGTGTGGGCTTTACTGAGATTGCTCAAGCTCACGCGGATTGGCATGAGCGAGCACTTATTTGTGAGGTAGAAAGCGATATCCCCATGTTAGGGCTTTTCAAAGAGCGAGCAGGAGGTGCCGGGCACTCATATGGTGTGGCAGCAGTTCGTGGCTTTGTTGATTTAACAGAAGAACCTATCGCTTTTGACACAGAAAATGATGCCGATACCAACGATGTGTTGAGACTTTTGACTCTTAATCGCATGGAAGGTGCCTTTGGAATTAGCGATGAGGGATACACGAACACGAGTTTTGATCGACTTACACCCCAAGCAATCAATGAGTTCAAGATCACACCCGGATATAGAGACTTCTCTCGAGCTATGACGGAAGAAAGGTCTACTAGGCCGGCTGCATTAAGAGATGTCTTGGCATTCCCTGCGGATGTTTCATTCCTTTCTAAATCGGATGAATTTAAGCGTGAGATGATGTTGTTTAACAGAGCGGGAAACAATCATTTTGTTATTCGAGGTTTAAACTGTGAAATGCTAGCAGATGATCAATATGCACTCCGTTTGACAGGTCCTCTGGCCGATCAATCTTCAAGGTTAGACGATTTAGCGGCCTCATTTGTTGATCGTTTCGGCGTAGACATCATTGACCAATCAATTAGCGCTGATATTTTAACATTACATGTGTCCGGTGCAGCTCAGGATTATGTGAGTCGCTTGCGGAGAGCTAAACCAAAAGTAGATTTATCTGAGGTTCAGCCTGCCAGTGAAATCACACCACTTTTAGCCTCCGGTGCCATGAGTCACGGTGCTTTGGTTGCCACTGCCCATGAAGCAGTAGCTCATGGGACTAATATGGTCGGTGGAATGTCTAACTGTGGGGAAGGTGGTGAACATCTTTCTCGCTACGGCACTATCCGCGCCTCTCGTATCAAACAATTTGCCTCTGGCCGCTTTGGTGTTTGGGCTGGTTATCTAGCTGACCCAATGCTTGAAGAGATAGAAATAAAGATTGGTCAGGGAGCTAAACCTGGAGAAGGTGGTCAGTTGCCAGCACCTAAGGTTAATGTGGAAATAGCTGCTGCGCGTGGTGGTGTCCCTGGTGTAGAGTTAATTTCGCCTCCACCTCATCATGATACATACTCGATTGAGGACTTGGCCCAGCTTATACACGACGCTAAAGCCGCCAGGGTGCGTGTGATCGTTAAACTGGTCTCTTCTGATGGAATTGGAACAATAGCCGTCGGCGTAGCAAAAGCTGGTGCTGATGTGATTAATGTTGCAGGCAATACTGGAGGCACTGGGGCGGCTTCAGTTACTTCTTTAAAGTATACAGGGCGGGCCGCAGAGATCGGTATAGCGGAAGTCCACCAAGCTCTGTGTGCTAACGGATTGCGCCAAAAGGTCGTACTTCGTTGTTCTGGAGCCCACCAAACAGGTTCAGATGTTGTTAAGTCAGCATTAATGGGTGGAGATAGCTTCGAGTTTGGTACTACAGCGTTGATGATGCTGAAGTGTGTCATGGCAAAGAACTGTAATATCAAATGCCCAGCGGGTTTAACGACAAATCCTGAGGTGTTTGATGGTGACCCTCGAGCTCTTGGACAATACCTACTCAATATTGCCCATGAAGTAAGAGAAATTCTTGCGGATTTGGGGTTGAGATCGTTACGCGATGCCAGAGGCCGCTGTGATTTGATTCATCTACTAGATCATCCCTCATCAGTAGGACAGTTAGATCTCAGAGCAATGCTGACTGTAGTGGAGGAGCGAAAGATCGACCAACCAATTTATATGGAACGTGACTATGCCGTTGATGAAGGCTTTATTGGTGTTATTCGTAAGGCACTGGTAGATCAAAAGCAGCTATCAATAGAATTACCGAATAGTCAGCCATTAAACAACTGCAATAAGAGTGTGGGTGGGCAACTTGCAATAGATATTGAGCGTATGCTCAATCATGAGTTGAGGGATCTTGATTTACCTGCAGTGCTCAAAGACAGGCGAGGAAGGCGCTTTTTACGGAACGGTGCAATAAAAATAGCGACTCATGGCTCTGCAGGTCAGTCCTATGGTGCATTCTGTAATGACGGCATGCTGATGGAGCATACGGGGACTTGCAATGATGGTGTTGGTAAGACTGCTTGCGGTGGGGAGCTCATAATTCATGCACCACGAGGAGGGTCTGATAAACCTGGGACTAATGTTCTCATAGGGAATTTTGCACTATTTGGCGCTACTGGGGGCCGATTATTTGTTGAGGGCCAGGCTGGAGATCGGTTTGCTGTGCGTAACTCAGGGGCTACAGCAGTGGTTGAAGGTGTAGGTGATTTCTGTGCAGAGTACATGACCAATGGCGCAGTGCTGAACTTAGGAGCATTTGCTAAGGGTTTCGGTAACGGTATGTCAGGTGGGTTCGCCTATCAATATGATCCTTACAAGAAGTTCACTCACTGTATCAGCCACGATTCTGTGCTGCTGGGTTATGTAGATAACAATACTGAGGAAGCGGAAATTCATGCTCAAGCAATACACACTATGCTGCAGTGGCATGCCAAATCAACCGGATCTAAAAAGGCCTCATGGCTCCTTAAAAATTGGAATGTTGAGCGCGCAAATTTTGCTTACATAACTCCCCGAGCGCTCTTACAGTATCAGGATTCTGAAGCTATTTTAGAGGCCAAGCCGCGTAAAGAGCTAGCTGAGGAACTCGCCAGTGCTCTTGCGGCATTTCAAGTTAATAAGCTTAAAAAGGCGTGGCGTTCTGGACAGCCGGTTATGAAAGGCTCAGTCCCCAACCCTGATTTGGCTGAGAGTGGCGATATGTATGAGCTCATAAATACCTACTCGGTGCTCGATGCAGCTCAAAAAATAGCTCTTAAAAAACTTCCTGGCTCAACATCTGTGGAAGACCCCGATGTGATTAAAATAACTCGCAATCTCATTTTGACCGAAGATTTTGGGTTGATGAATGCTCTACTTCGACATGCACGCGAGGCTATTTCAGGGTATAGTGCTGACGAACTTGCTGCCATGATTGCGGGCAAGCGTCTCAATGATTTTAAAGAAGCTCTGAGTTTGCGAAATATTTTATCAATGGATAGCCCTGCTACCTATGGGTGGATATTACATCAGCAGCAGAAAAACAAAGCTGCGTTGGGTCGAATTCCAAGCTTTGAAGAACTATTTGCACATAACGCGTTGAGTGATATTTTGCCCAATGTCAGTTAATACTGAGGCCGTTTAATGAAACTTCCATTTATACCAGAAGATGCTCCTTATACTGGTGACCAAAAATCTTGGTTAGCGGGCTTCCTTGCAGGTATGCAATCGGCGAAAACAATAACTGGGAGTCAATTGGGTACAGCGGCCAATACTGCAGCTTCGACGGCACCCTTGGTTAACATTCTCTATGGCACTCAAACCGGTAATGCTGAGGGTTTGGCAATGGATGCTGCAGCTACTGCTAAAGCGCAGGGGCTTCAGGCTGTAGTTCAAGGTTTGGATGATGTGAGTATAGAAGCATTCGCGGCGATGAGGAGAGTTATTATCACCATCGCCACGTATGGTGAAGGAGAAATGCCAGATAATGCAGGTTTATTTTGGGAGAGCATATACAGTTCTGAGATGCCTAAATTACCCGACATGCAGTTTGGCGTTCTAGCACTTGGCGATTCCGGGTATGATGACTTTTGTCAGGCGGGAAAGCTACTTGATGTGCGTCTTGAGCAGCTTGGTGCCCAGCGGTTGGTCGATCGCTTAGATTGTGATGTAGATTTTGAAGATGTTGCGGAGGAATGGATTAATAAAACGATCCCTTTAGCTAATGATGGCCAAGCGGTCGCTCCAACTGATAAACCCACTCCTGCGGTTGTTAAGTCCATCTGGAATAGAAAGAATCCATATCCGGCCACACTAGCAGTTAATTACCTTCTTTCTGGTGAATTATCTGGTAAAGAGATTCGACACTATGAGTTTGACCTAGAGGACAGCGGTTTGGTCTATGAAACTGGGGATGCTCTAAATGTCATGCCGGTAAACGATGACAAATTAGTGGCAAAGATCTTAGAACGACTTTTAGTGAGTGGTGATATTATTCTTGATGGTCAAGAAAAATCACTTACTGAGCTGCTGACATTCCAGTATGAAGTTTCTACCCCCTCCCGCAAGCTTATTGCCGCAGTGGAGGCTCAGGCTAAAGATGAGATGTTTTCCCACGTTGTCAAAAATGGAGATAAAGAGGCTTTAGCCGACTACCTGTGGGGTAAGGATACTCTTGATTTATTGAATATAAACTCTGAGATATACTTTTCTGCGTTAGAATTTTTAGCATTGCTCAAGCCTCTGCAGCACCGAGCATACTCTATTTCTTCAAGCCCTAACAAACATCCAGGTTCAGTTCATTTAACCGTAGCTTCAGTGCGATGGAACGATAATGGGCGTGACCACCTTGGAGTATGCTCCACATTTTTGGCTGATCGAATTGCACAGAATGGCAAGGCAGGTGTTTTTATATCACCTAACAAGGCGTTTCGTATCCCCAGTAAAGACGATGCTCCAATGATTATGGTGGGTCCTGGTACTGGGGTAGCACCTTTCAGGGCTTTTTTAGAAGAGCGCCAAATACGTGGCGCAAAAGGTCAAAATTGGCTATTTTTTGGTGATCAAACAAGAGCTTCTGATTTTATTTATGAGCAGGAATTAATAGAGTTGCAGGCAGCGGGTGTACTGACGCGCCTTGATTTAGCTTTTTCGAGGGATCAAAAAGAAAAAGTTTATGTACAGAATAAAATGCATGAACATGGCGCCGAACTTTACCAGTGGCTCGAAAATGGCGGCTACTTTTATGTTTGTGGAGATGCGACTCGCATGGCGAAAGATGTGGACCAAGCTCTTTGCGACATTATCGCGGCTCAGGGTAGTCTAAGTAGTGACAAGGCCAAAGAGTATGTTAATAATCTAAAGCGTGAAAAACGCTATCTACGCGACGTATACTAGTCGTCCCACCTTATTGACTTAAATTATTTATGACAGAATTAAAAAACGATCGATTTTTACGAGCATTAGCTCGGCAACCGGTTGATAAAACACCAGTGTGGATGATGCGCCAAGCAGGGCGCTATTTACCTGAATATCGTCAGGTTAGGGGACAGGCAGGTGACTTCATGAGCCTGTGCAAAAATACAGAACTAGCCTGTGAAGTCACTCTGCAACCTCTTGAGAGATTTGAATTAGATGCAGCGATTCTTTTTTCAGATATTCTAACGATTCCCGATGCTATGGGTTTAGGGCTTTATTTTGCTGAGGGTGAAGGCCCTAAATTTCATAAACCTTTACGAAGCGAAGCTGATATAGACCAACTTGAGGTGATTAACACGGCTGTAGATCTAACTTATGTAACTGATGCTGTGTCTATGATTCGTCAAGAACTGAATGGTCGTGTTCCCTTAATTGGATTTTCTGGGAGTCCTTGGACATTGGCGACCTATATGATTGAAGGACAGAGCAGTCGTGACTTTACTCGCGCTAAAACAATGCTATACACACAGCCTGAGTTACTCCACCAACTACTCGAAAAACTTGCTCTTTCTGTTATTGATTACTTAAATGCGCAAATTCTCGCAGGTGCACAGGTAGTACAGATATTCGATACCTGGGGAGGCGCACTAAGTCATAGTGCTTATCTTGAATTTTCTCTTACATACATGGCTAAGATTGTCGATGGTCTGATTAAGCAGGCCGATGGCCGAGACGTACCCGTGATTCTTTTCACCAAAGGGGGTGGTCTTTGGTTAGAAGCTATGGCAGATACAGGCTGTGATTGTCTCGGACTAGATTGGACGGTCGGTATAGGGGCTGCTCACCATCGAGTTGGTGATAAAGTTGCTCTTCAAGGCAATATGGATCCAGCGATCCTCAGAGCCAAGCCAGAAGTTATTCGGGGGGAGGTTAAGAGAATCCTAGGATCTTTTGGTCAGAATGACGGCCATGTGTTCAACCTTGGCCATGGAATTACTCCTGATATTAACCCTGATAATGCTAAGATTTTTATCGATGCTGTACATGAGTTCTCAAGCTCCAATTAAATCCAGAGGTGCACTAGTTGAGAAGTGCCAGTTTCTCTCCCATTATAACGGGGGCTTTTGGACTTAAGTGTTCTAGTCCGGAGACTTTATTTTTGCCAAACAAAACAATGACTGTCGAACCAAATCGAAATTGGCCAATTTCTTCGCCTTTGGCATAAGCAAGTTCTTGGTCAGAGAAGTCACACTCTCGCACCGCACCAGGCCCTGGTTTTTCGTATCCATCCCAGACGGTTTCAATACCAGCAACTAGCATTGCGCCAACAAAAATAACGGCAAAATCACCCACTGACTCAGAGTCAAATTCACAGACTAATCGTTCATTTCGCGCAAATAAGCCGTCCAAACCCTGCGCAGTTTTGTCGTTGACCGAGAAAAGTTCGCCGGGGATGTAGCGGGTAGTACGCAATTTGCCAGCAGTAGGCATATGCACACGGTGGTAGTCTTTAGGAGACAGATAAATGGTTGCAAAGAATCCATCTTGAAACTTTTGGGCTGAGGATGAATTACCTAAAAGACGACTGGCAGAATAATCAATACCCTTGGCTTGCAGAATTAGCTGTCGGTTTATTATACCCGCTTGGCTAATAACACCGTCAGCGGGGCAACAAATGATATTGTCGTCATTATCAATGGGTCGTGCGTCAGTCCTTAGTGCTCTGGTAAAAAAAGCATTAAAGTTGTCGTAATCGTTCAAATCAGCACTTGCGGCTTCTCCCATATTAATAGCGAACACAGAAATAGCTCGGTTTATTAGAAAATTCTTTAGCCAAGTTCGCTTCGATTCCGCCAGCTTTCCAACGAGTCTAGATAGGGCATGCTTGGGAAGTATTCGTTGAATGGCGACAAAAATATCGGCGCTGTGACTCATAGATTTCACTCTTTTATGTTAAACAAGTTATTACAAACAACATTCAAAAACCGTACTCTATGGGCGTGTGGTCAAGGTTGCCCCATTCAGCCCAGGAACCTCCATATCCGGTTATTTTCTCATAACCTAGGATCCGTGCAACCATATATGTAAAGCTCGAACGTTGATGTAGTTGGCAATGGGTAGCGATAATTTTGTCTTTAGTAAGACCGAAATCGTCAAGAATATTTTGCGCGTTCTGTTTAATCCGTAAATTATTATTTTGATCTATCAGTTCAATCCATTCAAGGTTTGTTGCCCCCGGAATATGGCCGCCGCGATTAGCCCGCATTATTTCTCCAGTATATTCCTCTCGACGGCGAGCATCCCAAACTGCAAAGTCAGTACAACCTAATTGACTGATAATCTGATCTGCATTAACAGTTGCAGATAAATTTGCAAAGTCGCAGCCAATCATAGGGTCGCAGCTCTTGGGCAGGTTTGCTTCACTCTCAGTTTTATGCCTTTCTTTGATCCAGGCAACGATACCGCCATTTAAATAGGACCATTGATGTAGGCCAACTAAATCTAAAATCCAGGCCAATCTGCCGGCCCAACCGCCGCCCTCATCATCATAAATTACCACATGCTTGGACGGATTTATGCCTAGGCAGCCTAACAAGGATTCGACCTCTGAAAAGCTAGGATGTTGACCTAGTGCCGGAGGTGCATTTGACATTAGTCGAGTTCCTTTAAGATGCAGAGCTCCAGGTACATGAGACCGAGCATATAGCTCAGGCTTGCAAAGATCGACAATTACCAAGTCTTCTCGTCCAAGAAGCGCTTCCAATTCCGAGGGTTCCAGTAATCTTGACAATGGTGTGGCCATTAGCCGTCTCCAAATCTATCTGCTAGTCAGTGTCAGCTGAGTACTCTAGGTAGCTACAATCGACTAGATTCCTGCGACAGAAGTATCTGCCGATAATTGTGCAATCTATCTGCAAGCACCTTATTGGTTGCCACAGCAGCCAGAAGGCTGCATCCAATTTCTTTATTGTGATTACAATCACGAAATTTGCAATGGCCGAGATAAGGACGAAAGTCAATAAAGCCATTTATCACCTGATCTTTAGTAAGATGAGTTAATGCAAATTCTCTTATTCCTGGTGAGTCGATAAGGGTGCCACCGCCAGATAAATGAAAAAGCTTAGATACAGTGGTCGTGTGAGTGCCTTTCTCCTTACCCACAGATAGGGGCCCCACTTGCATATTAGCTGCGGGTTGTAAGAGATTAATCAGTGAGGATTTGCCGACTCCTGACTGGCCCACAAATATCGCAGTGCTCTTCGCAATATAATCTTGCAGAGCGTCAATACCCTGCCCAGTTTTGGCTGAGACTTGAAGAACATCGTATCCAACGAACTGATAGTTTTTAACTAACTGACTAATATCATCAAACTTACTACTATCCAGCATGTCGGATTTATTAAGGATTAGTACTGGCTTAATGCCCTGCACCTCAGAAGCAACCAAGTAGCGATCTAGTAGATTACTAAAAGCAGCAGGCTTGGGTGAAAAGACAATTGCGATTAGGTTAACATTCGCGGCAACTGGCCGTAATTTCCCATAGATGTCTGGTCGCATTAATTCTGACTCGCGGTCTTGACGAGCAACTATAACTCCATGTGGTTCTGCAAACCTCCATATCACTTTATCGCCTGTCACTAAATTCTCAAGATTAGCCCTCATATGGCAGCGGACGACACGACCCTGGATCTCTGTTTCTGCGGCTTCAACATCCACCTGAGCACCAAAGTTTGTGACGACTGTTCCGAGTATTTCTGGACCAAGATTATTTAGATTTTCTATCTCTTCTACCGCCACGGCATTGCTGTTGATCGCTCGCTGGCGTCTTCGTTCCTGAATGGATTGAATGCGATCTTTTTGACGATCACTCAGTCTACGTTTGCTCATAGGGTTTAGAAACTAATACTCATAACTCATTAATCCAATGTAACTGAAGGCCATCTCTGGCGTTATAGGCGCTAAGGATATAGCATTACTAGCTTAAGTAACATCTAGTAACGGACTTGCTGTTGCCAAAATGTCAAAATGGGATTCCTATGACGAACAAGAATGAGCTTAATTTAATCTGGATTGATCTGGAGATGACTGGATTGGATCCTATGAAAGAGAGAATAATCGAGATCGCTACAGTTGTGACTGATTCAGAGCTGAACGTCTTGGCAGAGGGCCCATCTGTAGTTATTAATCAGCCAGATAGCTTGCTATCTAAAATGGATGACTGGAATACTCGACAGCACGGTGGTTCGGGATTGACCGAGCGTGTTCGAACTAGCCAGATTAGCGAATCTGAGGCAATGGAACAAACCATCAGCTTTTTGGAGCAATGGGTTCCCTCAGGGCAATCACCCATGTGTGGTAACTCAATTGGCCAAGATAGGCGTTTTTTAGTCCGTTATATGCCTGAACTAGAATCTTTTTTTCACTATCGAAATTTGGACGTTAGTACTCTGAAAGAATTGATCAAACGATGGCGTCCTGACCTTGCAAATGGTTTTGTGAAAAAAGGGAGTCATTTGGCGATGGATGATATTCACGACTCAATTGCAGAGTTGGCCTATTATCGAACTGTATTTATTCGAGACTAAGTTTTTCTTTTTGTTGAGCGATTGCCCACTCAACATGCTCTCTGATTAGTGCCGAAGGGTGATTAGCCTTGGCTTTAAGTTCATCAAGAATAGTATTGGAGCCTGATGCGTTGCCCAATCCTACCGCGATATTTCGTAGCCAGCGCTCATGGCCAATGCGACGTATCGGCGATCCCTGAGTTTTCTCTAAAAAATCCTCAGCATCCCAATTAAACAAGGTCACTAAAGATGAATCATCGAGGTTGTGTCTTGGAGTGAAATCATCTTCCTTGGTTTGTGAAGCAAATCGGTTCCATGGACATCTGATTTGACAGTCATCACAACCAAATACTCTATTACCCATTAGTGGCCGAAGCTCCTCAGGTATAGCGTCTTTACTTTCAATAGTGAGGTATGAGATGCAGCGACGAGCATCTAAAACATAAGGCTCAGGGAATGCATCGGTGGGACAAACCTTCAAACAAGAGCGGCAGTTACCGCATTTATTTTCTTGTTTTTGGTTGTCAACGGGTAATTTCAGAGAGGTATAGATTTCGCCAAGAAAAAACCAAGAGCCTGCGGACTCGTTGAGCAACAGCGTATTTTTGCCGATCCAACCAAGGCCAGCTTGTTCGGCAATTGGCTTTTCCATGACTGGGGCACTATCTACAAAGGGTCGTTGAGATAAGTTGAGTTCGGGGAGTTCTTGTTCAATTTTTTTGATCAGAGCAGCTAGACGATTACGAATGACTTTATGATAGTCCCTGCCTAAGGCATAGCGAGAGATATAGGCCTTGTTATCGTCTCTTAACACCGCGATCATATTGGTGTCTGCAAGATAATCCATGCGTACCGATATAACTCTGACTGTGTGATCCACCAACTTGTCGACAACATAGCGTTTATCACCATGTTCTCCCATCCACCCCATAGAACCTTGAAATCCTTTTGCCAACCATTCCTGCAGGCGCTTCGACGCGTTGTTTAGGTCAGGCTCAATAATAGAAACTTGTTGGAATCCGTACGCAGCCCCCCAAGATTTGATCTTTGTGGCTAAATTTTCTAGATTTTCGACGTCGCCTTCAATTTCATGCATGGTTTCACAGCTGTTCTGCCTTATAATCTCTCTAATTTTACTGGGATATCATCTCTATGTCGCACTATCTTCTTCATCAAGCTCTATTTAATGCCAGAACTGTTCGCGAAATCGATCAATCAGCTACAGGAAAAGGCGATATTCCAGGTGCTGAATTAATGCGCAGAGCTGGTCAAGCCGCCTTTACCGAGCTGTTAGAAAATTTTGGTCGTCCCGAGTGTATCCATGTGTTTTGTGGATCAGGTAATAACGGGGGTGATGGGTATATTATTGCCTCTCTAGCAGCCAATGAACACATACAAGTGCAGGTCTATGAATTAGGGAATTTAAAGGCCATGTCTGCTGAAACAAAACAAGCTAAACAGATGTGCCTTGATGCCAAAGTGGAATGTAAGCCTTTTACCATAAATTGTAATCTTCCAGAGGGAATCATCGTTGATAGCCTTATGGGGACAGGCTTTGATGGTGATTTGCGAGAGAATTTTGCTGATGCGATTGAGCATATTAACAGCTCATTGCTTCCAGTTTTGTCAGTTGATATACCTTCAGGGTTGTCCAGTGATACTGGGTCTGTAAAAGATATCGTGGTAAACGCAGACGTAACCATAACTTTTGTAGGAGTCAAACAAGGCCTATTTACAGGTCGTGGACCGGCCGTGACTGGTGATGTCATATACGATTCTCTTGATATTCCAGAAACTATTATTCATGAAAAACTCCCTTCTGCTGAATTAATGGACCTTGAAGAGCTAATTGATTACATACCCAAATTTGAAGCCGACGTGCATAAAAACCAACGTGGGCACTGCATGGTGATCGGTGGAGATCATGGAACTGGAGGCGCTTCATTGATGGCCTCTCAGGCTTGTCTTAAAATTGGTGCAGGTTTGGCAAGTCATGCAACACGACCCGAGCACGTTCCAGCAAGCTTGGCGCGGCAACCGGAAGTCATGGCATTTGGTGTGGTCTCAGGGCAAGCTTTAGAGCCATTGCTTGCGCGACCAACAGTATTAGTTGTTGGGCCTGGCCTTGGGAGATCCTCTTGGTCGGAACAAATGTTACAAAAGGCTATGGCCACTAAGTTGCCGATGGTAATCGACGCCGATGCGCTAAATATCATCGCCGATGGTCGTGTGGTAACTGATTTTGAAAATCGGTTATGGGTTATGACACCCCATCCTGGAGAGGCTGCTCGACTTTTGGGGGTTACTGTAGCTGATATTCAGTCTGATCGGTTTGCGGCTGTTCGCGATCTCCAAGAAAAATACAATGCGGTAGTACTTTTAAAAGGGGCTGGAACCATCATTTCATCTCCGCCCGGCAGGCCATTACGAGTTTGTCCCTATGGTAACCCGGCAATGTCGACGGCTGGGATGGGTGATTTATTGGGTGGAATCATTGGAGGCCTTATTGCTCAAGGAATGGACCTACAAACTGCAACTGAGCTAGGCTGTTGCATGCATTCATTTGCAGCTGACAAAGCCGCAGAAGGATTGGGGCCTCGAGGCTTGGTAGCAACCGATATTTTAGTTTATTTAAGCGATATCTCTAATCAACGGAATTTTGACGAATTGTGAGTAACGGTAGAATAAAAAATCAGGCTACATTTAAAATTGATGATGAAGCAGCGATGATTTCCCTTGGTGGTGATATCGCCGAAGCCTTTAGGCCTAAAATGACTATTACTCTTAGGGGCGATTTAGGTGCTGGTAAAACAACATTGAGCCGTGGGTTACTGCAAAGCCTTGGTCACCAAGGTGCAGTTAAAAGTCCAACCTATACTTTAGTTGAGCCTTATGATCTAGACATTGGTACTGTGTTTCACTTTGATTTGTATCGAGTGATCGACCCAGAAGAGCTTGATTATATTGGTTTTTCTGACTACCTTTTACAAGGTTCTCTGAGCCTAATAGAATGGCCAGAGCGAGGAGATGGGTACCTATCTGATGTGGATGTCTGTGTTGATATTGAACACCATCGGATCGGGAGAGATGTTACTGTTACTGCGCAAACTCTCTCTGGAGCAGAATTTCTCATTCGATTGGCTGCGATAAAGAATTGTGACCTTAGTCATGGCTAGGAAACAAAGAAGGTTTCTGTGAATTTAAACTGTCGCTGGATCTATAAAAAATTGAACATAGCCTTTAGCGGACTTTTTGTTATCGTCCTAGTCTTGGTACCTATCTCGGCGATAGGCTCAGATATCGATTCATTGCGCGTGTGGCGATCACCCGAGAAAACTCGACTTGTTATAGATTTGAGTGGGCAGGTGAAACATCAGCTTATTACTCTCCAGAACCCAGATCGATTAGTTATTGATATCAGCGATGCCAAATTTAAGGCGAATATTAAGCAGCTTGATTTAAGTAAAACCTCTATATTGAAGATTCGGCACGCGGTCAGAAATAGCAACGATCTACGCGTTGTTTTAGATCTCAAGGGTAGCGTTAGCCCTAAAAGTTTTGCACTTGAAGCGAATGAAAAATCTGGTGATAGGCTTGTAGTTGATCTTTATGACAAAAAGCAACAGGTAAGCAAAACTGTTGCAAAGATGCTCAAGCGAAATGACCGCAAAATAGTTATCGCGATCGACGCTGGCCACGGAGGTGAAGACCCCGGCGCTTCGGGGCCCAATAGATTACGAGAAAAGCGCGTTGTTCTTCAAATTGCCCAAAAAATTGAAAAGCTATTTGATCAGAATCCATACTTTGAAGGAGTATTGGTGCGTACCGGAGATTACTATGTAGGGCTGCGCAAGCGTACCCGCATTGCCCGCGAAAAAAAGGCTGATTTCTTTATCTCTATTCATGCTGATGGTTTCGATGACCCCCGTGCTTATGGGGCCTCGGTATATGCTCTATCGACCAAAGGTGCGACGAGTGAGGCGGCAAGATATTTGGCCTCCTCAGCCAACAGAGCAGACTTAATTGGTGGAGCAAGCGCTCTTAGTCTTGATGATAAGGATGATGTTCTCGCCGGAGTACTGCTTGATTTGTCTATGAATGAGACGCTTCGCAGTAGTTTAGATGCTGGACGTTATGTTCTGAGAAATATGGGTACTGTGGCCCGGTTACATAAGAAAAAAGTCGAGCAAGCTGGATTTTTGGTATTAAAGTCTCCGGATATTCCCTCGTTGTTGATTGAAACAGGCTTTATTTCTAACCCTAAAGAAGCGAAACAGTTAAGTAGCGCTATTTACCAACAAAAAATGGCACAAGCGGTTTATGATGGGCTTTTTAGCTTTTATATGGAGAGGCCCCCAGTAGGTACATTATTGGCAAAATCATCGAAAGAATTGATTAAAACCTATGTAATAGCTCGAGGTGATACTCTTTCAGAGATTGCTCAGCGTCATAAAACCTCAGTAAGCAAAATATTGCGGTACAATAATCTCTCGTCTAGTTCGATTCGTGTTGGTCAGAAAATATCCATTCCCCCTAGTTAAGGTGTATCAGTTGTTTAACAGTGCTTCAAAGGTTAGTCCTTATGCCTAGTATTCAGATACTAAGCCCGCAGTTGGCCAATCAAATTGCAGCGGGGGAGGTGGTTGAGCGACCGTCCTCAGTACTCAAGGAATTGTGCGAAAACAGTTTAGATGCAGGTGCTAGTCACATCGAGGTTGAGGTTGAGCAAGGAGGGAGTAAATTAATTAAAGTCCGAGACAATGGCTGTGGAATCGCCGAGGGTGAATTGCCATTGGCCCTCAGTCGCCATGCAACCAGCAAAATTTCAGATCTTGAGGATCTTGAAGCGGTATCAACTTTAGGGTTTAGAGGTGAGGCGCTGGCAAGTATCGCATCAGTCTCGCGTTTAGCACTTACTTCAAATTCTGATGGTAGCGTTGGCTGGAAAGCAGTCTCTGAAGGACGGGATATGGAGGTTGAGCTGGAGCCTGCACCTCATCCGGTTGGTACAAGTGTAGAAGTGCGTGATCTATTTTTTAATACGCCAGCTCGCCGAAAATTTTTACGCACTGAAAATACCGAGTACAAGCGAATCGGTGATGGACTCAAAAGATTAGCATTGAGCCGGATGGACGTTGCTTTTAGCCTAAAACATAATCAAAAAATTCAGTTCAATCTTCGTTCTGCAAATAGCCAATTGGAGCAAGAAAAGAGAGTAGCAGACATATGCGGCCCGGTATTTATGGAGCAAGCTCTTTTTGTAGACAATAATCGTACCGGAATTCGTTTGTGGGGCTGGATAGGGTTGCCCACTTTTTCGCGTAGTCAGGCAGACCTGCAGTACTTTTTCGTTAATGGACGCTCTATTAAAGATAAGATCGTCTCTCATGCTATACGACAAGCTTATCAAGATGTTCTCTATCACGGTCGTCATCCGGCGTATGTATTGTTTTTGGAAATTGAGCCTGGGGATGTGGATGTTAATGTGCACCCTACTAAGCATGAGGTGAGGTTCCGAGAGGGGGGTAGCATCCATAGTTTCGTTTCCAGTACTTTACAAAAGGCTTTGGCTACTGACCGCCCACATGATCATATACGCGTTAGTGAGGGTGAGGCAATTGCTGACCATAGCCTAAATTTTTCAGATCAAAAACCTTTACCGCTCGTAGGGAATTCTCCAAATAGTTATTCATCATCTTGGCCATCGCTGCAATCGAACGCCGTAAAAGCCCCTATGAGCAGTTATCAAAATCTTTATTCATCCCAGCTGCAGGAAGGCGAAAACAATGATGGCGAGATCCCGCCGTTAGGGTTTGCTATCGCGCAGCTAAAAGGCATTTTTATTCTCGCTGAAAACAGTCATGGTTTGATTATTATTGATATGCATGCGGCCCATGAGCGGATTACTTACGAACGTATGAAAAATGCATTTGATGAGCAAGGTTTGGTTGCACAACCATTACTGGTTCCAGAGAATTTGGCAGTTAGTCAGCGTGAGGCGGATGCGGTAGATGCTCATCAGTCTGTCTTTAGTAAGCTTGGTTTTGCAGTAGAACGCGCCGGTGGTGAAAGTATTATTGTTCGACAGATACCAGCAATACTTCGGGGTTCTGAAGTCGAGAGATTGTTGAGAGATGTGCTGTCTGATCTTCTACAACATGGCAGTTCAGAGCGGATCAAAAATCATATCAATGAGATCTTATCGACTATGGCCTGTCATGGGTCAGTGCGAGCAAATCGAAAACTGACAGTACCTGAAATGAATGCGCTGCTCAGAGATATGGAGGTTACTGAGAGAAGCGGTCAGTGTAATCATGGCCGCCCAACCTGGTCTCAGTTGACTGTGGAGGAGCTAGATAAACTGTTCCTACGTGGTCGTTAGGTTTATTGGTAATGGGCACTCCAAAGCTACCTGCAGCTATCTTCTTAATGGGCCCCACCGCCTCAGGCAAAACAGATTTAGCCATTGCCCTGCGAAAGCGTCTCCCTGTAGAGATTATTAGTGTGGACTCCGCACAGATATACCGACAACTAAACATTGGCAGCGCAAAGCCTGATGCGCAAACCCTCTCTAGACATCCACATAGACTCATCGATATACGCGACCCCGCTGAGTCATATAGTGTTGCTGATTTTATTAATGATGCTCGCATTGAGATGACCGAGATCACGGCTTCTGGAAAAGTACCCCTGTTAGTAGGTGGCTCTATGCTTTACTTTAAAAAGTTGCTTGAAGGACTTTCGGACCTCCCAGAAGCAGACCAAAATGTAAGAAAAGAGATCCAACAACGTGCAGATATAGCAGGTTGGCCAAGTTTGTATGATGAACTATGTCAAGTTGACCCTGAAACTGCAGCACGGCTCCACCCGAATCACTCGCAACGTATTCAGCGAGCACTGGAGGTATATCAGTTGACTGGGGAGGCTATGTCGAACTTACAGGCCAGATCTGGGGATAATGGTATAGAGAGCGACTATGAAATTGTTCAAATAGCGTTATTTGCTAATAGTCGGGCTTTGCTACATCAACGTATTGAGGATCGGTTCCACCAAATGATGGCGCAGGGTTTCGAATTAGAGGTAAGAGCGCTTTATCAACGTAAAGATCTTCACCCAGACCTACCCGCTTTGCGCTCAGCGGGCTACCGACAACTCTGGCAATATTTTGATGGAGATCTCAGTTTGGATCATTCTGTAGAAAGCGCGATTACGTCCAGTCGGCAATTGGCCAAGAGGCAGATAACTTGGCTGCGAAAGTGGTCTAACGCACATCAGGTATATATAGATAACGGCAAACAGTTTTTAAGTTCTCAAAATTTATGTAAACAGTGCTTGAAAATACTCGAAGGCGTCCCCATATATTAATAAGAGGACAGGGAATCTATGTCCTAGAGCGGATCGCAATCCCGCTATTTTTGCTGCGAGCTTGCAGCGTATATTGAATATTCAATAAGGAGAAGTACTCATGTCAAAAGGGCATAACTTACAAGATCCTTTTCTTAATGCCTTAAGAAAAGAGAGAATTCCAGTATCTATATTTCTTGTTAATGGCATCAAGCTTCAAGGCCATGTCGAGTCATTTGATCAATTTGTGGTTCTACTGAAGAACACTGTTAGTCAAATGGTATACAAACATGCTATTTCTACAGTGGTGCCTTCTCGAGCTGTGCGCCTGCCATCCAGTGGTAGCGAACAAAATGAATCTAATGATGATTCGGGCAACTACGGCGACGAAAACTACTAAGCTGTGGCTCTATTTTTTGAGCGACCAGAGTCAGGCGAAACAGCGGTTCTGGTGCACATCAAACTTAATAGCGAGTCCGAACCCGAAGATCCGAGAGAGTTCGAGGAACTGGTTATTGCCGCTGGAGGCGACCCTGTAGAGTTCGTCACAGGTTCGCGCCATTCCCCCAGTGCCAAGTTTTTTGTTGGTAGTGGCAAGCTAGATGAGATTAAGGCTACAGTGCAACGCACTGGGGCAGAGCTGGTCATATTCAACCATAATTTGTCTCCCAGTCAGGAGCGGAATATTGAAGCCGAGTTACAGTGTAGAGTCCTTGATAGAACTGGGTTGATTCTTGATATTTTTGCTCAGCGAGCTCGCACTCATGAGGGGAAGCTACAGGTGGAATTGGCCCAATTACAGCATTTGTCCTCCCGGTTAGTTCGAGGTTGGACGCACCTTGAGCGCCAGAAAGGCGGAATAGGTATGCGAGGACCAGGCGAGACTCAACTTGAGTCTGATCGGCGCATGGTTAGAGATCGTATTAAGTCCATTGAAAAGCGATTGGAAAAGGTCCGCAAGCAGAGGGATCAAGGGCGTCGGAGTAGAAAGCGATCTGAAACTCCCACCGTGTCATTGGTAGGGTATACCAACGCAGGCAAATCCACTCTGTTTAACGCGGTTGCCGAGGCTGATGTATTTGTTGCCGATCAACTTTTTGCGACTTTAGACCCTACTATGCGTCGGGTCGAGGTGCATGACCTCGGGTCGGTTATATTTGCTGATACGGTAGGGTTTATTAGTCACCTACCCCACCGTTTGGTCGATGCATTCAGAGCTACTCTTGAAGAGGCGGCCTCTGCGGACTTACTGTTGCATGTTGTAGATGCTAGTGCTGAAGATCGAGCGACTAATATAGTGCGTGTAGATGAGGTGCTTAAAGAGATTGACGCTTACGAGTTGCCAACTCTCATGGTCTATAACAAGGTTGATCTTTTAGATGAGCCAAAGCCAAGAGTCGAACGTAATTCAGATGGAGAGCCGACGGCTGTTTGGGTGTCAGCGTTGCAAGGCGAGGGTCTGGAGGCGCTGCTAGCGGCGGTTGTCGAAAAGTTACCTACAGAAACGATACACAAGCACTTGCGGCTGCAGCCTTCTCATGGTGCCTTGAGAGCAGCTTTATATAGCCACAAGGCGATTGTTTCAGAGAAGATCGATGATCAGGGCGTGATAGAGTTGGAAATTAAGTTGCCAGAAGGTGATTTTTTCCGCATTTTGAAGAATGTGAACTTAAAATTGCAAGATTTGGTCACATTATAAGAAGGTAGTGGTAAAGTAGAGGTGTTTGTACAAAAACATCGTTTAAATTTGTCTGTGAAAGACACTAATTGAAACTGGAGATTACTATGGCTTGGAATGAGCCGGGTGGAGGAAAAGACCCTTGGGGTGGCAACCGAAATGATCAGGGGCCGCCAGATATTGATGAAGCTTTGAAGAAGCTTAAAGAAAAGTTAGGTATCTTCGGTGGCGGAGGAGGCTCTAGTTCAGGTAGTTCAGGAGGTGGAAACCTCAAAAGTCTCGTGCCGATGGTGATTGTAGGTTTGGTTTTAGTTTGGGCGTTTTTAGGATTCTATCAGGTTGATGAGAAAGAAAATGCTGTTGTGCTGAGACTTGGTGAGTACAGTGAAACTATTGAAGATTCTGGTTTAAAGTGGAATCCTCCTTTGATAGATAAAGTCTACACAGTAGGTGTAACTGAAGAGCGTCAGTATTCAACACGCGGATTAATGTTGACTCAGGATGAAAATATCGTAGAGGTTGCTTTGGCAGTCCAGTACAACATAGCGAGTGCCAAAGACTTTGTCTTGAGTATCAGATCGCCCGAAACGACACTCAAGCAAGCAACAGATAGTGCGTTACGCCATGTAGTGGGCAGCACTGGACTTGATGGTGTTATATCGGACCAGCGAACGGAGGTTGCAGATGGAATGACTAGAAAGCTCCAAGATTTACTGGATCTTTACTCCAGTGGGATAAACATCGTGAAAATTAACATTGAAGACGCAAGGCCGCCAAACCAAGTAAAAGCTGCGTACGATGATGTTATTGAGGCCAGAGAAGATCTAGAGCGGTTAGTTAATGAGGCTCAGGCCTACTCAAACGGAGTCATTCCTGAAGCGCGTGGTGAGGCTCAACGGTTACGTGAAGAAGCACAAGCTTATCTGTCCCAAGTAGTCTCTAAGTCCACGGGTGAGGCGAATCGCTTCTCTGCATTGCTTAGGGAATACCAAAAAGCGCCAGGAGTAACTCGCGAGCGTCTCTACATTGATGCTATTGAGCAGGTGATGACGGATAGTACTAAAGTGTTATTGGATACAGAAGGGGGCAATAATATGCTTTACCTCCCATTAGATAAGTTGATGCAGCAAGGCGGGAGCCAATCTAATCGCAGTAATGAAACTAACAATCAGCTGATTGATCGAATTGCTAATGAAGTTATAGAAAAGCTCCAGCGCAGCAGTAATCAGACTCAATCGGAGAGACGCCGATGAAAAATCTATCAAAACCAATTGCCACCATTCTGATTCTTTTGATTGTTGTGGCGAGTAATGCGCTGTATGTGATTAGTGAGGTCGAGCGAGGAGTTGCTCTGCGGTTTGGTGAGATGATCCAGGCTGATATTAAACCTGGGTTACACATGAAGACGCCATTTATTGACAATATACGACGCTTTGATGCACGAATATTAACAGTAGATGCGCAACCAGCAAGTTTCTTCACTGTCGAGAATAAGCGATTAATAGTAGATTCGTACGCAAAGTGGAGAATCTCCGACGTTGAAACTTACTACAAAGCTACTGGGGGTTCGGAGAGAACTGCAGAAAGTCGTCTCGCAAATCGTATAAATGCTGGGTTACGTGATCAGTTTGGTACGCTAACGTTACAAGAGGTGGTCTCTGGAGAGCGTGATGCGTTGATGAAAAATATCACTGATTCTCTTAACAACACTGTTTTACAAGAACTTGGCGTAGAAATTGTGGATGTTCGAGTAAAGAGAATTGACCTTCCTCCAGAGGTCAGTAATCAAGTCTATAGGCGAATGACAGCTGAGCGGAATAAAGAAGCTCAAGAGTTACGTTCAACGGGCAAAGAGAAAGCTGAAAAAATTCGTGCATCGGCGGATCGTGAAAGAACAATTGAACTAGCTAATGCCTACAGAGATGCTGAAGAATTGCGTGGACAGGGTGATGCAGACGCCGCTCGAATTTACGCGGAAGCCTATGAGCAAGATCCTGAATTTTACGCCTTTGTGCGCAGTCTAAATGCTTATAAATCTTCGTTCTCCAATAAAGGCGATATTTTACTAGTTGAACCAGATAGTGATTTCTTCAAGTATTTGAACCAGCAAAAGGGTCAGTAGTTGGGTCCCGACGAATAGAAGTGGTGATTTAGTTCACAAATCTCTGCCACATTGGCTGAGGTTTTGCTAAAATTCTGAAACCGGGGAAACCCGGTTTTTTTTGTGGGCGGTAGGACTAAAAATGTTAGAAGATATTGGGCGTGCTATAGCCCTAATGCTTATCTTTGAGGGGATTATGCCTTTTGCCGCGCCTAACAGGTGGCGGGAGATGGCGCAAGTGCTCGCGACAGTCACTGAGAGATCTATGCGCTTGATAGGCTTGGTTAGCATGGTAATTGGCTTGTTGTTACTGTGGCTTTGGCGTTAACTTTAATAGTGACACAAATTAAGAGGTTCTTGTGGCTAATGTAGATCGATGGTTACTGCCAGATGGTATTGACGAAGTGCTGCCCGAGCAGGCTCACTTGGTTGAACATTTGCGCCGCCAAATACTCGATTTATATCATAATTGGGGCTATGACCTAGTCATACCGCCAATGGTTGAGTTTACAGAATCACTGCTCAGTGGTTCTGGCACTGATCTTGACTTGATGACCTTTCGAGTTACTGACCAACTCAGTGGGCGGATGATGGGCATTCGTGCGGATATCACTCCGCAAACAGCTAGAATGGATGCTCATAGCTTGCGTCGCGAAGGGCCTAGCCGTCTTTGCTACGCAGGAACAGTTTTACACACCCGCCCTAGAGGTCCCCTAGAGTCTCGGACACCTATATCTGTGGGCCTTGAATTGTTTGGTGAGGCATCTATTTCGGCGGATATAGAAGTCATTGAGATTTTTCTTCAAACGCTTAAAACTTCTGGTGTTTCTGAGGTACATTTTGATTTGGGCCATGTCGATATTCTCCGAGGTTTACTTGGTCAGGCTAAGCTTGATGATGCCCTAGAGGCTCAGCTTTGTGAGCTTTTACAGCGCAAGGCAAGAGATGAATTAAAAGATTGGATAATGGTCAATATCGAAGATGAGAAATTGGGACAATGGTTAAATGTCCTGCCAACCCTCACCGGAAGTGTCGAAGTGTTAAATGCTGCGAGAAAAGCCCTTGTTGGCGCTCCAGTAGTGGTACACGAGGCCATCGATCAATTAGAGGTTGTTGTTGATTCCATCTTAGAGAAGGGTGTCACTGTGTACATAGATTTAGGTGAGATGCCAGGATATCACTATCACACTGGAATTGTTTTTGCTGGCTATGTCGAAGGTTACGGAAAAGCACTGGGCAATGGAGGTCGCTATGATCATGTGGGAGAGGCTTTTGGTCGCGCACGACCAGCCACAGGGTTTGCCTTTGATCTCAAGTCGCTCATGATTCAAGGACAGAGCGAGACATCCTCTGGATATGGCATTTTTGCGCCTTTTACAGCAGATACTGAAATCCAAGATCAAGTCAGTATCTTGCGAAGTCAAGGAAACCGGGTAGTGCAGGGGTTTGAAGGCCAAAAGGTTGATTTTCAAGAGATAAAATGTGATCGCCAGATCATTAAAGTTGATGGTAAGTATATTGTTCAAAGCTTGTCCTAGCACTCAGAGTTAGGTTATTTAAAACAGTCGAGAAGAAAATCTTATGGGTAAAAATGTCGTTATTCTGGGTTCTCAATGGGGAGATGAAGGAAAAGGAAAGATCGTTGATTTACTAACGGACAAAGCGTCCGTCGTGGCGCGCTTTCAAGGTGGCCATAATGCGGGGCACACTCTTGTCATAGATGGTAGAAAAACAGCCTTACACCTCATACCCTCAGGTATTCTGCGTAGTCATGTGAACTGTGTTATTGGGAATGGCGTAGTGGTCGCACCGGATGCTTTACTTAAAGAAATTCAGATGCTGGAAGAGCGCGGAGTCAAGGTGCGAGGCCGCCTTAAAGTGTCGGGATCATGTCCCCTAATCCTTCCTTACCATATTGCTCTAGATCAGGCTCGAGAAGCAGCTCGGGGTAACGCAAAGATAGGAACTACTGGGCGCGGTATAGGACCCGCTTATGAAGACAAAGTGGCGCGTCGAGGTCTTCGACTTAGTGATCTTGCTAATATCGAACGTTTTGCAGAAAAGCTCAAAGAGGTGTTGGATTATCACAATTTTGCATTGACCGAGTATTACAAGGCTGATCCCGTTGATTTTGATCAGACCTTAGCTCTAGCTAAAGAATGGGCCAAAGTTTTGTTGCCGATGAAAGCAGATGTAACCAAAATTTTGCATGACGCAAGAGAAGCAGGTGAGAATATTCTATTTGAGGGCGCCCAAGGATCACTTTTGGATATCGATCATGGTACGTATCCTTTCGTTACATCCTCCAATACAACTGCTGGAAGCACCGCCACTGGTAGTGGCTTTGGGCCTTTATACTTGGATTATGTCCTAGGGATTACCAAGGCTTACACTACGCGAGTAGGTTCGGGACCTTTTCCTACTGAGTTGCATTGTGAGATAGGACGTTATTTGGGTGAAAAAGGTCATGAGTTTGGTACTACCACTGGCCGTGAAAGACGCTGCGGTTGGTTTGATGCCGTTGCTCTGCGTCAGGCTGTTAGAGTAAATAGTATATCAGGAATTTGTTTGACAAAACTTGATGTATTGGATGGCCTAGATGAGATAAAACTTTGTATTGGTTATCAAGATACTGATGGCAGTGACGCAGATATGCCTATGCATGCCGATGACTTCGAAAGCATCACTCCAATTTATGAAACTATGCCTGGATGGTCTGCAGTTACCGTTGGTGTTAAAAATTTAGAGAATTTACCTGAAGCAGCGAAAAATTATATTCGTCGTATTGAAGAGCTCGTAGGGGCGCCGGTCGACGTTGTTTCCACAGGGCCAGATCGGGTTGAGACGATTATCTTAAAGCACGCATTTTAGTGGATATCAGGATAATGACGAAGCAAAATTGGTAGCAGTAAATTTAAACACCTATATTGATATTGCTTTGTGGTCGGTAACTTAGTACTGTCTTTTTCTTAATTTGCTATTGTATAAATTGTACCTAGTTAGGTAACAACAAGAAGAAATTGGAACCTCATTCTAGTCTCCCCGCATGTGCTTTATTTACAGTGAGGAGCCATGTGATTGGTCCGGTTAATTGAATAATAGAGGAAAAAATATGTCTAAGTGGGTACTTTTAGTTTTACTAACCTTATGGGTTTTTGTGCCAATTGCTTTTTCCTCAGATGATGAAATCACCAGAGACAGACAATATGTCGAAGCCGATAATTATTGGAAGTATCAAGGAGAAGCCTCAGACCAGATAGCGAATGGTGTTTTTGATGCAGACCTAGGGTCTTCCACTATTTTTTCTCTAGATAAATCGCGTTTCAGAAAATCTCTCGATCTCGGATTAAACCAAGGCTCTAGTGGCGAAATTGCCTATTTTCCCAGCACAGAAGGAAAGATGATCCGCTTTGAGGTGAGAGAAAAATCAAACTTTTCATCTGCGCTGGCGGCGAAATTTCCCGATATTAGAGCATATCGTGGATACTCTTTAGACCACCCGCAGATGAAAGTCTATTTTAGTTTTTCGGGTGCTGGGTTGCAGGCAACTGTTGTTGATACTGCAGCTAGAACCAAAACGACAATAAAAAGCATATCTGGAACATCCGACAGTTATATTGCTTATTCAAGGTTAAGCGCTGCAAAGCCCAGAGAGCCACTGGTATGTTCAACACCACAGTCTTCAAGGTCTTCCTCTAAGGTTGCAAAAACTGGTAAGTCATTAGTTGAGTTGACTGAAAAGACGTCATCTTTGGTGGGGTTCTCTGATGAAAGCACCCTTACCACTTACCGTTTGGCAGTTGCGGTTAATGGACAATATACAGAATTTCATGGTGGCACAGTTGAGTCGGCTTTAGCGGCTATTAATACGACCCTGACGGAGCTCAATTTTATTTTTGAGACCGATCTAGGGATGCGTTTAGAGCTGATAGATGATAATGATCTTATTGTCTATACCGATTCTGAAACTGACCCTTTTCAGGATGACCCTAGCAATTTAAATGGCACAATGAACGGTGAACTCCAAGTTGTTTTGGACTCAGTGATCGGTAGTGAAAATTATGATGTTGGTCATATCTTCAGTGGCATCGGTGGTGGAGGTAATGCTGGAGCGATTGGAGCCTTTTGTGATGATGACGTAAAAGGAAGTGCCTGGTCTGCATCAAGTCAACCTGAGGGTAGCGAGTTTGTAAACCTGGTTGCTCATGAGATGGGACATCAATTGGGAGCCAACCACACCTTCTCTATGCGTACCGAGGGCACAGGAGTCAATGTAGAGCCTGCAAGTGGGACAACCATAATGAGCTATGCAGGTACCGGAGAAGACAATGTAGCTTTTTTTGCAGACAATTATTACCACAACGTCAGTATTTTGCAGGGTTTGAGCTATCTTAAAGCCCAGTCATGCCATGTTAACCAAGATATCGACAATACTGTTCCATCCGTGGCGCCGCTCAAAGATTATACTATTCCGGTGGGTACGCCCTTTGTTTTAACAGGGTCTGCCACAGACGTTGATGAGAACGATGTTCTCACCTATACCTGGGAGCAAGTTGACAATGGCTTAGTGCCCAGTAGTGTGTTTGGTCCAGAAAACAATCAAGGCGCGAATTTCAGATCCTTACCGCCTTCTGAAAATCCGACACGATATTTCCCTTTGATAACCAGCGTGGTCTCTGGTGACTTAACATTAACTAACCCTTATGTGGGTTCGACATGGGAAACCTTATCTTCGGTGCCTCGTGAGTTTAATTTTGCATTCACGGCAAGAGACAATGCTCTTGGCGGAGGTGGCGTTGCCTCTGCAAGAACAAAAATAACGGTTGTAGATAGTGGTGGTGCCTTTTCGGTCACCTCACAGGAAAATGGGCAGCTATATCTAGCGGCTTCAGAGCAAACAATTACTTGGGCTTTAGCCGGCACAGACGCAGCACCTATTCTTACCGATTTAGTGAATATAAGATTGTCGGTAGATGGAGGGTTGACCTATCCCTATACATTGGCTGAAAACATTAATAACGATGGCAGTCATACAGTGTTTCTGCCTGATGTGGTGACATCTGCAGCAAGAGTGCGTGTGGATGCAGTTGATAACGTTTATTATGCAATAAACGCTCGAGATTTTAGCATAACCCGCGATGATATTGTTTTAACCTATGATGAGCTTGATTATGCCGTGTGCAACAATGAAAGTACCACAGCATCATTGATCTATGAAACTTCCTCGTCTTTTTCTGATACCGCTATTTTCTCTACTTTAAATGCACCATCTGGAATGTCAGTTGGATTTTCCCCGCTTAGTGCTTCAGCGAACAACACTGCAGTTGAGGTAACTTTCTCAGCCACAAATGATATTGTACCCAATACCTACCCAGTTGAAGTTTCTGCAATATCAGACCTTCGAACTCAGTCCCTTACATTTAATATTTCGACCTATAGCTCGATCTTTACGCCTGTTGTTTTGGCGTTGCCAATCAACGAAAGCGTGCTCACCGGTTTGACCACCAAGTTAGAATGGCAACAACAGAATAATGCAGTTAGCTATTTAGCTGAGGTTGCTACTGACGTTAGTTTTAATGATATTGTCTTCAGTTCCAGTACACATAGCAGCTTTACTTCGGTTACTGGATTACAGCGTGAGACGCAATACTACTGGCGTGTAACACCAGTTAATAGTTGTGGTTTGGCCGATGTAAGTACTGCATTTAGCTTCACTACGCCAAACTTGTTCCAAGCCGAAACTCTGCCAGTCACGATACGTTCTGACGAGCCAACTTCGGTGTCGTCAACCTTATCCATTTCTGAAAATTTAGTTATCACCGACATCAACGTTGGTGTCGATGTATCTCACTCCTATGTCGCAGAACTGATCGTCACTTTAGAGTCGCCTGCAGGATCGGTCGTAACACTGCTTTCGCAAGATACTTGTTTAAATCCTGATAATTCATCAGGCTCGGATATCAATGCTGTATTTGATGATGATGGTTCAGATTTAGTATGTGGCTCGTCTAGTCCAGTCGTTTCAGGGATTATAAGGCCTCAACAAGGCAATCTTGATACTTTCAACAATCAAAGCACACAAGGAAATTGGATTTTAACTATTACTGATATCTTTTCTGGAGATGGTGGTAGTTTGGATAACTTTACGTTAGAAATTAGTACTGATGGTACTTATGTTAACAAGGCCCCAATCGCATTAGCGCAGGCAGTTGAGGGAACACCGCAGAATGCTATCGAGGTCTCTTTGGGGGCTATAGACCCTGAAAATCAACCTCTAACTTTTTCTTTGGTAGATACTCCAAGCCAAGGGCAGTTAAGTGTTTTAGCTCCTAGTTTGTTGGGGAGCGTCTCTACAATTGGTGGAGCACGAAAGGTTGTGATCAATGGTAATTATGCTTATGTAGCAGATTCTTTCTCTGGGCTTGCCATTATTGATATCTCAGACCCTACCAATCCTGGAGTGCCAACTTATATGGATACAACTGGAGAGGCTTTAGGAGTGTCGGTGCGAGGGGATTATGCCTATGTTGCCGATGGTGCTTCTGGGCTCCATATTATCGATATTAGTGATGTAAGCAGTCCATCTTTGACGGGAACGTTTGATACTGGTGGCTATGCCTATGACGTCGCACTGTCCTCGGATGGCACAAAGGCTTATGTTGCAGATGGCAACCCTGGGCTAGAGATAATTGATGTTACTAGTGTCGAAAACCCGAGCTCTTGGGGTCTCCTTGATACAGGTGGGCAGGCCCGCAGCCTAGTTCTATCAAGCAACGGTACAAAAGCTTATGTCGCCAATGGTTTATCGGGATTAGCTATTGCTAATGTCAGTGATCCAAATAATCTTTATGTGTATGGCACATTAAATACACCTCAATCAGCTCAGGGAGTAGCGCTGTCGGCGGATGAAGATACGGCTTATTTAGCTGTCGGATCTTCAGGGGTGGGTGTTGTTGATGTGAGTTATTCCTTTGAACCACGTCTTTTAGGTGTACTAGGGACAGGCGGCTCGGCGTCAGGTCTGGTACTTTCAGCTGACGGAGCTAGCCTCTATGTTGCAGATGGTGAGGCCGGACTTCAGATTATCGATATAGAAAGCCCTTCATATCCATCACTAGGAAATTTTAGAGTAAGTTCTGATTTAGAATCAAATGCCTTGGACGTTATGTTGTCGTCTGATGGGACAGAAGCCTATCTGGCTGATAGTAACAATGGCCTGCAGATTATTGATGTAGAGAAAACCATATTTTCAGCTGGAGACACTATCCCTCAAACTCTTATTTATACTCACACTTCTCAAGTTGTGGTGAACGATGCACCAACAGATAATTTCAGCTTTAAAGTGAACGATGGGGCTCTTGATAGTAATGTGGCTGATGTTAATGTTTGGTTGGACTCATCAATCACTAATGATGGGACCTGGACGTATATAAAAACTTCTGATGGACGGTTGACTCTGACTGGCTGTGTTAACGACTGTCCCCCTAATCTGGTTATTCCAGAAATGATAGGCTATTTTGCTGCTTCGGTTGTTGCAATTGGGGACAGTGCTTTTGCTGATAATGATATTACCTCCGTAACTATTCCTAGCAGTGTCACCTCCATTGGTAGTTACGCTTTTCATTCTAATTCTCTTAGATCGCTCACTATTTCTAATAGTGTCACCGAAATTGGAGAAGGGGCGTTTAGTTACAACAATCTCATCGCTACTAGTTTTTTGGGTGACAGGCCTTCATTAGGGAGTGAAAGTTTTTTTGGCAATAGAAATTTAGAGTTTGTAAGTTACTGCGAGGGAAAATCAGGCTGGCCCGGGGCGTCTATTTCTGTGGGGTCAGCTAGCGTAATTCCCATAGAGGATTGTGATGCGGTCAACCGAAATAGTGCCGCGCTTAATAAATTGTTAGTCGCCGCAGATTCGGGAGATGCTAGCGAAGTCTCAGCTGCTGATTTGAATGCCGTTATAGGGCTTGTCAATATTAATGCTGATAACCTTGTGGCCTATCAGACAGCTATTAGCTTACTAACAAGCGGAGCTAATATTGACCAATTAAATGAAGTTCAAGCGCTTATTAATTCTGTTAATTCCGGGATATTATCTTGTTCCTCGACTTCTTATTTTGTGAGTGTTACTTCCGGAAGTTATCCGGAAGAGGTAACCTGGGAATTGGAAGATGCTGCAGGTGCAGTTTTGTATGAAGGCATCGCACCCTTTAGTGGGATGATGTGTTTGGGAGATGCTCGCTATACCTTAACAATGTTGGATTCTTACGGTGATGGCTGGAACGGCGCTGACTTTTTGTTGCTGACGACGGCAGGAGAGATTACTGTCACCCAAACGCTTAATTCTGGTGGCCGAGGTGAAGGTGCAGTTAATGTCGGAGACTATCCTAATGTGAAGCCTTCGGCCCTTGCTCAACAGATTACTTTAGTTGAAAAAATACCAACAGACATTACGTTATTTGGTACAGATCCAGAGAACGACAAGCTCACTTATTATCTTGCTTCTGAGCCTACTAAAGGAAATTTTGCAGTAGCGTTTAATCCTAGTTTGCTGGGCTCAGTACCTAATAATAGTATTGGTGTAGATGTGGTTATTTCACAAGATGGTGCTAGAGCTTACCTTGCGGATTACCAGGCTGGGTTACAGATTGTCGATGTTAGTGATGCCTCAAATCCAGTGACACTGAGTACTTTTGATACCAATGGGAGTGCTTACAGCTTAGCAGTTTCTTCTGATGGTAATACGGTTTATTTAGCTGATGAGGAAGAAGGCCTTCAGATTATTGATGTGAGTGATTCGTCCAACCCGAGCCTTTTAAGTACATTTGATACTGAGGGTTTCTCTCTTGGGGTTACTTTGTCAGATGATGGTTTGATCGCTTATGTTGCAGATGTTAATTCATTGGAGATAATAGATATTAGCGATACTCAAAGTCCGAGTTTATTGGGGTCTATAGAAACCTCTGGTGGGGCCTATGGAACTGCCTTATCCTCCGATGAGAGCATGGCTTATGTTGCGGTGAGTGAATCCGGCTTAGACATTATTGATATTAGCAATCCTGCATACCCGGTTCTGGTGAGTACCCTCGATACTCCTGGTCGTGCTCTTGCGGTAAAATTATCCAGTGATGATACTACGGCCTATATTTCTGACGATAGCTTTGGACTGCAGATTGCGGACATTACAGATTCGACGAATCCGACAATACTCAGTAGTTTTGATACGGAGGGTGACAGTTGGGGGTTAGCTTTATCCTCAGACGGCAGGTATGCATACATAGCTGATTTAACAAGTCTTCAAGTGATTGATGTCAGTGATAAGTTACAGCCTAAATCTAAGGGATCCTTCAGCACTGACGATTCCCGTGGAGTAGCTCTATCAAGCGATGATAATATCGCCTATATTGCCGAGACAAGTGGGTTAGCTATTATTGATTCAAGTATTTCCAGCATTCAGGTTGGTGACCAATTACCCAAAATGGTTACCTATATAAGCTCGGTACCTGATGCGACCTCTGATACCTTTAGCTTTAAAGTAAACGATGGGCGTTTGGATAGTGAAAACGCAATTGTGGACATCACCATTCTTTTAGATACAGATGGTGATGGAGTCCCCAATGACACTGATGCTTTCCCTCTGGACCCTGCCGAGACTATAGATACCGATTCAGATGGTGTGGGAGATAATGCGGATGCCGATGATGACGGCGATGGTGTTAGCGATGACTTAGATATGTTCCCCCTAGATCCATCTGAAAGTCTAGATACGGATTTAGATGGTATCGGTAATAATGCTGATGAAGACGATGACAACGACGGAGTTGTCGATGAAGAAGATGCGTTACCACTGGATCCAACAGAATACGTAGATACAGATTTGGATGGTATTGGCAATAATGCGGATACGGATGATGATGGCGATGGCGTGAGCGATAGCGATGATGCGCTACCCTTAGATCCGACCAATGATAGTGATGGTGATGGCGTTGCTAATAATCTTGACCGTTTTCCGCTAGATTCCACGGAGACTATGGATAGTGATTCTGACGGAGTAGGGGATAACTCAGACGTCTATCCTAATAATGGTGAGTATGCATATGATACAGACGGAGATGGCATGCCCGATGCTTGGGAGAGCCAGTATGGTCTTGATCCAAACGACCCTTCAGATTCTTCAAGTGATCAGGACAATGATGGGGTTGTGGCGTTAGACGAATTTCTCAATGGAACAGTCCCATCTGGATCGATAGATCTTGATGGCAACGGACAATATGATGCTCTCACCGATGGTCTTTTGATGCTAAGAGGTATGTTTGGCCTAAATGGAGATGCACTTATTACTGGAACCCTAGCCTCTGATGCGTTGTATACCTCTTCAGAAGATATTGAGACGCGAATAGAACTTCTTAACAACCTAGCAGACGTTGACGGCAATGGCCAAATAGATGCTTTGACCGATGGCTTGCTAGTCCTTAGGTATCTCTTTGGACTTCAAGGAGAAGCTCTTATCAGTGATGTTATTGCTGCAGACGCCACTCGAACATCATCCGCTGAAATTGAGGCTCATTTGGCGTCGCTAACGCCGAGTATATAGTTGCTGCCAACAGGAGAAACATAGTAAAGCGTCTCAGTTTATGGCGTTTTACTATTTGCTATCAGAATTACCTTAACTCAGTTTGGAGGGTAGCCAAGGATAACTTCTGTCTAAGTTTTTCTTTTGGCTGTGCATATAACCTAAAATTATTTATAAACGCATAATTAACACTCCATTAGTGAATAAAATTCAAATGAATGCTTGCGGAAAAACCCTATGTTAGGTACGGTTATTGAGTTACACCTAATAAAAATAAAGGGTTCTTCCCTAACGAAGTAACATTAGGCGGAAGAAACCCAAAAACCTTGGGGTGTTTTATGCCATTGAATCTGTACAAAGATCATCTTTGTCACAGGCGACTAGATCATCTACAGGTGATGATCGAAGACTTTTTCATTTTCCACTTTTCTCATTTCAAGACTTACTTTTATATTAAACCCTTCTTTGTGGAGGGTTGCTAATGGCTAATTCCTACGCGAATGAGATATGGCCTCTCGCCATTTATTTTTTCATGGTGATTATGTTGGTAGTCACCATGCTTGTGCTGTCATGGCTCCTTGGTCAGCGTCGCCGAGAGGCAGCAACTAATGATCCTTTTGAGTCCGGTATCGTTTCTGTAGGTGGTTCTCAAATTAGGATCTCTGTGGAGTTCTATTTGGTTGCTATCTTTTTCGTTATTTTTGATCTGGAAACTGTATTCATTTTTGCTTGGGCCATTGCTTTTTTTGAACTAGGTTGGCAGGGATACTTGGCAATGGTGGTGTTTATTGCAATCCTCGGTTTGGTGCTTGTTTACGAATGGCGATCTGGGGCTCTTGAGTGGGGTAATAAAACTCGCGTTGGACTTGAAGCGGCGCAAAAATCGGCTGAGGTGGAGTAATGGATTGGAGCTTAACGCGCCCCGAACAGGGCAATATCATAGGTGAAAGTGACGATTTTATTGAAGAGCAGGTCAAGCGCAATGTAGCATTCGCCAAACTTGAAGATTTGATTGCCTGGGGTAGAGCGCATTCACTTTGGCCATTTAATTTTGGCTTGTCTTGCTGTTATGTAGAGATGGCGACCTCTTTCACTAGTCGTCATGATATTGCCCGATTTGGTTCTGAGGTTATAAGAGCGACCCCTCGACAAGCAGACCTTATGGTTATATCCGGTACCTGTTTTTTAAAGATGGCACCTGTTGTGCAAAGACTGTACGAGCAACTGCTGGAGCCCAGATGGATTATTTCAATGGGATCCTGTGCTAACTCAGGTGGTATGTATGATATCTATTCTGTGGTTCAGGGGGTGGACAAATTTATTCCGGTAGATGTCTATGTTCCAGGTTGTCCACCACGGCCAGAAGCCCTCATGCAGGGTCTAATTATGCTTCAAGAGTCGATAGGTAAAGAGCGGCGCCCAATTACTTGGGCGGCTGGAGATCAATCTATTGTTAAACCCGCCAAAATTAGCAAGCGCGATGAACTGACTGCGCAGCGCATCCAGGCAACAGAATTAAGGGAACCGAAAAACAGCTAGGATCCCAAGAACAATCAGAGAGGACTAAATGCAGACGGCTGAATCAATGGTTCATAGCCAAGTAGAAGAAGGTCTATACCGCCAGTTTGGACAGGACCAATTTACTGTTCAACCAACAGCGGACTCTATCTTGACACTATGGGTGCCCAGATCTCTTTTGTCTGATGTTTTACGATTTCTCAAACCTCAATTCTCTATGTTATATGATCTATTCGCTATTGATGAGCGGACGAGGGAAAATCGTGCTGGGCAGCCTGCAGCTGACTATACGGTTGTATATCAATTACTGTCTATGGAGCGCAATGATGACATTCGTATTAAAGTCGCGCTTTCAGAGCCAGATCTAAATCTACCGACGTGCATCGGTGTTTGGCCTAATGCAAATTGGTACGAGCGCGAAGCCTGGGACATGTTTGGTGTGGTGTTCGACGGGCATCCCAATTTATACCGTATTCTGCTACCCCCAACATGGGAAGGGCATGCTCTACGTAAAGATCACCCGGCTCGCGCGACTGAAATGGCACCCTTTGAAATGGGTCCTGAGCGTGTGGCCAAAGAGCAGGAGGCGCTTAGATTTCGACCTGAAGAATGGGGGATGGAGAAGGCCAGCGACGACAGTGAGTATATGTTCCTTAATCTGGGCCCTAATCACCCCAGCGTGCATGGAGTATTTAGAGTAGCTCTGCAGCTTGATGGTGAAGTGATTGTCGACTCAGTTCCTGATATTGGTTACCACCATCGTGGTGCTGAGAAGATGGCTGAGCGACAAACTTGGCATACTTATATTCCTTACACGGACCGTATTGATTATCTTGGCGGGGTCATGAACAACCTAGCCTACATTCAGTCCGTAGAAATGCTTGGTGGAATCGTTGTCCCTGAGCGAGCCAAAATTATTCGCATTATGCTGGCTGAATTATTTAGGATTTCCAGTCATCTTGTTTTTTATGGCACCTTCGTGCAAGACGTTGGGCAGATGTCCCCCGTATTTTATATGTTCGCTGATCGTGAAAGATTATTCGGGATTATTGAAGCAATCACAGGCGGGCGAATGCATCCAGCATGGTTCCGAATTGGGGGTGTCTCCCAGGATCTTCCCGAGGGCTGGGATACCATGATCCGAGAGTTTATTGATTTCCTTCCTGCTCGTCTTGATCACTACGACAAGATGGCTATGCAGAACAAAATGCTCAAGGAACGCACGGTTGGTATAGGTGTATACACCCAGCAAGAAGCTATTGATTGGGGGATCACCGGGCCAGGATTGCGGGCCACAGGCTCTGACTGGGATGTTCGGAAAAAAAGACCCTATGGGGGTTATGATCAGTTTGAATTCGATGTACCTGTCTCTCACAACGGAGATTGCTATGATCGAGCTGAGCTGCGTATTGAAGAGATTCGTCAGAGTTTACGTATCATTCGACAGTGTGTGGATAACATGCCCGGCGGTCCCTATAAAAGTGATCATCGCCTTACAACTCCGCCACCCAAAGAACGCACAATGGAAGACATTGAAACCCTTATCCATCATTTTCTTAATGTTAGTTGGGGTCCTGTGGTACCCGCAGGGGAAGCCTCAGTGATGATTGAGGCTACAAAGGGAATCAACAGCTACCATTTAGTCAGTGACGGCGGAACCAATTCATATCGAACCCGTATCCGTACGCCATCTTTTCCTCACTTGCAGCAAATACCCTTGATCAGTAATGGACTTATGATTCCCGATCTTATCGCCATTATTGCCAGTATTGATTTTGTTATGGCGGATGTAGACCGATGAGTGATAAAAGAATAATTCAAACTGATCTCAGTTCTGTGCTCACAGTCGAAGAGATTGCTGAAATAGATAATGAGTTGCTCCATATACCTTATAAATCTGGCGCCGCCATTGATGCTTTAAAGATTGTGCAGAAGGCACGTGGTTGGGTGTCTGATGAATGTCTTCAAGCTATTGCCAAGCATCTTGAAATGTCCTCTGAAGAACTAGAGGGAGTGGCAACTTTTTACAATTTGATCTACCGACGTCCAGTGGGAGATAAAGTTATTTTATTCTGCGATAGCGTCAGTTGCTGGATTAACGGTTGTGATGATATCAAGGAAGCGATCTCAAACAAGCTGGGCGTTGATTATGGTGAGACTACTACTGATAACGCCTACACACTGCTGCCAGTGCCTTGTCTGGGTGCCTGTGATCGAGCTCCAGTGATGATGGTCGGAGATGAACTTGTCACCAATCTTGATAACGAGGTAGTAGAAACCTTGTTTGCCAGTGAAAAATCAGGAGGCAAGCAGTAATGGAAAAAGTACTGACTCGTAATATAGCTCCAGACAAAGGGCCTACTGATATGGCAGCTTACGAGGCCAATGGTGGTTATTCCGGTTTGCGTAAAGCCATGTCAGGAATGTCTCCAGATGATTGTAGAGAAGTGGTTAGCCAGTCTAATTTGCGTGGACGTGGCGGTGCAGGGTTCCCTACAGGGATGAAATGGAGTTTCGTGCCGATGGGTGACAAGTGCACGCCAGGGCATAAATACTTAGTCTGCAACGCTGATGAAATGGAGCCTGGGACGTTTAAAGATAGACTGCTGATGGAATATGACCCCCATCAACTCATAGAGGGCATGATTTTATCTGCATATTGCATTGGTGCAGATGTTTCATACATCTTTATTCGCGGTGAATATGTGGTCGCCATTGAGCGCCTGCGGGAAGCTTTGGCTGAATGTTATGCTAAGGGCTACCTCGGTGAAAATATTATGGGTAGTGGCTACAAGCTTGATATGTATGTACACCCTAGCGCTGGTCGCTATATATGCGGAGAAGAAACGGCACTTATTAATGCCCTTGAAGGCAAGCGTGCTAACCCTAGAGCTAAACCTCCATTTCCTCAGGTTAGTGGCCTCTGGGGTCGTCCAACGATCGTTAATAATGTCGAAACCCTTTGTAATATTCCTCATATTATTGATCGTGGTGCTGATTGGTTCAAAGGTCTTGGAGTGGGTGAGGATGCTGGTACCAAGCTATTTGGTGTCAGTGGTCGAGTTAAAAATCCTGGTTGTTGGGAGCTTCCAATGGGAACTCCCGTTCGTGAAATCATAGAAAATCATGCGGGCGGCATGCAAGATGGCTTGCAGCTAAAAGGTTTCTTGCCTGGGGGTGGGTCAACTGACTTCTTAACCCAAGATCACCTAGATTTAGCCATGGACTACAACGTCATTGGTAAAGCGGGCAGCCGCATGGGTACAGGCACTATGATCATTCTAGACGATCAGACCTGTCCAGTAGGGATGGTGCTTAATCTTATCCGATTCTTTGCCCACGAATCCTGTGGGTTTTGTACACCTTGCCGCGATGGACTGCCGTGGTCTAGGCAAGTGCTAGAAGATATAGAAAATGGCCGTGGTAAAGCAGAAGATTTGGATACCCTTGAGTATCAAATCAACTATATAGGTGCTATTGGTAATACCCACTGTGCTTTAGCCCCCGGAGCCATGGAACCTCTTCAAAGTGCACTTAAATACTTCCGAGAGGATTTTGAACGTCATATTAGTGGTGGCTGTTGTCCTTACCACTCCGGAGTGGGAGCTTAAATTATGCCAATGATTCTTGTTGATGGTCAGGAAATTGACGTTAAAGAGGGCGAGAATATTCTCGAAGCCTGCCTTAATGCCGGTCTTGACCTACCTTATTTTTGTTGGCACCCCTCTATGGGTTCCATCGGTTCATGTCGTCAGTGCGCGCTTGTTCAATATCAAAATGAGGAAGACACGAAAGGAAGAATAGTCATGGGATGCATGACTCCGGTGGCTGAAGGGGCGAGGTTCTCACTTAAAGCTGAGAATGCATCAGAGTTTAGGGAGGCTGTGGTTGAAAGTTTAATGCTTAATCACCCTCACGACTGTCCGGTATGCGCTGAGGGTGGTGAATGCCATCTTCAAGATATGACCGTTATGGTCGGCCATCGTGATCGTCGATATACCGGTAAAAAGAACACTTATCGAAATCAATATTTAGGCCCCCTGATCCATCATGAAATGAACCGCTGTATCGCATGTTATCGCTGTGAGCGCTACTACAGAGACTATGCAGGTGGCAAGGACCTAGGGGCTCAAGCGTCCCATGACCATGTTTATTTTGGTCGTCACGAAGAAGGTATTTTAGAGAGTGAGTTCTCTGGTAATCTTGTCGAAGTTTGTCCTACCGGCGTGTTCACCGACAAACCATTTCTTAAGCAGTACAGTCGCAAGTGGGATTTGCAATCAGGGCCCTCCATTTGTCAGGGCTGTGCGGTGGGTTGCAATATCGCGCCAGGAGAGCGTTACGGTAAGGTCAAGCGAGTACATAATCGTTATCACGACGAGGTTAATGGATACTTTATTTGTGATCGAGGCCGTTTTGGTAGTGGTTATTTAAACAGCGATTTACGCTTAGATTATGCTGGAATCAAAAAGCCTGATGGAAGCTTTTTTGCCGTTCATCAAAAGCAAGCACTAGAGACTGCAGCCGGTTGGGTAGCAGGTAAAAAAGTCGCCGCTATTGGTTCGCCAAGAGCGTCTCTTGAGGCGAACTATTTGCTGCGTGAATTAGTTGGTAAAAAGAACTTTGTACCAGGGTATTCCGATTCAGAAGCAGAGTTAATCGGTAGCATCTTGTCAATATTGCAATCCACCACAGCGATTAACCCATCGATCAAGAAGATGGAATCTGCTGATGCGATCCTTGTTCTTGGAGAGGATGTTACTAATACCGCTCCTAGAGCAGCACTCGCGTTGCGCCAGTCAGTTCGTAACAAAGCCTTCGAGTTAGCTGAGCAGATGGGGTTACCCTCATGGCAGGATGCGGCGGTTAGAAATCTTGCTCAAGATCAACTATCACCCATGATCATCGTGTCAGCAATGGATACTCGTCTTGATGATGTAGCTAGTCAGTGTGTCTCTCTTGCTCCAGATCAAATTGCATCCTTTGGTCACGCTGTCGCTGCGGCTTTGAAGGGTGAAAAGTGTGATAATCCTGAAGCAGATTCCGCTGCCAAGATTCTTAAGTCAGCAAAAAACCCCTTGATTATTAGTGGATCAAGCATGGGTAATCAAGGAATTATCAACAGCGCGGCAGCGGTCGCCGACGCTCTCAATAAGCCCGAAACAATGTTGAGCTTTTGTCTACCTGAATGCGACAGCATGGGGTTAGCGTTACTCACTCAAAACGATGCTTGTAGTTTGGCAGACCTAGTAAACAAAGCCCCCAAACTTGATGCTTTAATTATATTAGAAAATGATTTGTACCGACGTGGGGATAGCGCTGAAATTGATCAATTATTTGCTAGTGGAACCAAGGTCATTACCTTGGATATGTATGAAAATAGTACCCTTGATCAGTCAGATTTAGTATTACCAGCGGCGTCTTATGCTGAGTCTCAAGGCACACTAGTGAGTAGTGAGGGTCGTGCTCAGCGCTTCTATCCTATTCACTCCCCTGCTGTTGAGCGCATGCCAAGTTGGCAGTGGATATTGCAACTTGCAGGGGCAGTTAGACATAAAAAGCTATCTGCTTTGGAGCATTTAGATCAAGTCATTACTGCATGTGCCCAAAGTAATAAGGATCTTAAAGGTCTGATAGATGTTGCACCGCTAAATAGTTTCAGAAACCTGGGTTCAAAGATACCTCGCCAGACTCATCGCTATAGTGGTCGTACGGCAATGAATTCCGGTGTGTCAGTTCATGAGCCTCAGCAACCGAAAGATCATGAGAGTCCCTTGTCGTTTAGTATGGAAGGGTTGAATCGTGATCAACCTTCCTCATTGACCCCCTTTGTTTGGTCACCAGGATGGAATTCAAACCAGTCACTACAGAAATTCCAGTCAGAGGTCGATGGGCCTCTGAAGGGCGGATCCTCGGGAGTGCGACTCATAAAGTCATCACAGTCCGGTGCTGTCGTATCTTCCGAAGTAGGAGAAGTTATTTTAAAGAAACACCAGTGGCACCTGGTACCAATGCAACAAATTCACGGAAGTGACGAGCTTTCAGGGCACACTGATGAGATGGCCGAACTAGCCGGCCATGGGTTTATCGCCATTGGAGAGAAGGTTGCTGAGAAACTTTCGGTCAGTCCGGGAGATGGGTTGCTGGTTAGACAGGGAGATCTTGAGTGTGCTTTAGAAGTCCGAATTCTATCTAGAGTGGCTAAAAATTGCATTGGCTTCAGTGTTGGATACGCGGAAACTCGGGGTTTAATTGCCGGTAGTTTGGTCAGTTTAGAGGTCGATACCAATTGGCAACGCTCCGGTCCTGAGATGATCGCATCAGATAAAGCTGCTTTTGAACAGGTAATCACAGAAGGAGGTGCGAGTAATGTCTGAACTCATGCCAGTCATTCTCGCTCTGACCATTTTAATTAGTGGCGTTGCCGGAGCAGCAGTTCTAACTTGGTTTGAGAGACGCTTACTGGGGGTTTGGCAAGACCGCTATGGCCCCAATCGGCTTGGTCCACTCGGTATTGGCCAAGTGGCAGCTGACATGATCAAATTACTGTTCAAAGATGATTGGATACCACCTTTTTCCGATCGTGTTGTATTTATATTTGCGCCCACGGCGATCGTCGTAGCAATGATGATGGGTTTCGCCGTTGTTCCCTTTGCTCCTGGCATGATGATCATCGACGTTAATATTGGATTACTTTTTTTCTTAGGTATGACGTCTCTCGCAGTCTACAGCGTTCTATTAGGGGGTTTGGCATCCAATAACAAATATGCGCTGTTGGGAGGATTGAGGTCCGCAGCTCAAATGGTCAGTTATGAAGTATTTATGGGTCTTTCTCTCATGGGTGTTGTGATGATGACCGGTAGCTTCAGTTTAGTTGATATCGTTGAGGCACAGACAGAGGTTTGGTTTTGCTTTACCCAAATACTCGGTTTGATTGTATTTGTTATTGCTGGAATTGCAGAGAGTCATCGTCTGCCCTTTGACCTGCCTGAAGCCGAACATGAATTGACTGCTGGTTTTCATACAGAGTATGGGGGAATGAAGTTTGCAATGTTCATGCTGGGTGAATACCTTGGGTTAATGTTGATCTCTTGCATGATTGTCACACTTTTCTTTGGTGGCTGGCACGGTCCTATGTTTATAGGAGATTGGTTACCTCCGTTCTTTTGGTTTAGCTTCAAGACATTCATAGTTATCTGCTTTTTTGTCTTATTGAGAGCCGCTATTCCTCGACCACGTTATGATCAGTTAATGTCACTCGGGTGGAAAGTCATGTTACCAATTACCTTAGTCAATATTCTGATCACGGGTGCTGTGCTTTTATGGATGGAGGGTGTCGCTTAATGTTAAGTGAATTAAGAACAATGTGGGAAGTGCTAAAGCATACCTTCACTAAGGCTGAAACCGTTGAGTACCCCGAGCAAATGCCCTATCTAGCTCCCCGCTATCGAGGCCGTATCGTGTTGACTCGCGATCCCGATGGAGAAGAGCGCTGTGTGGCTTGCAATCTCTGCGCCGCAGCCTGTCCGGTGGACTGTATAGCACTACAAAAAGATACTCGGGAAGATGGCACTTGGTATCCTGAATTTTTCAGAATCAATTTTTCTCGCTGCATCATGTGCGGAATGTGTGAAGAGGCCTGTCCAACCTATGCGATTCAATTAACGCCAGATTTCGAAATGTGTGAATACGATCGCCAAAACATGGTCTATGAGAAAGAACATTTGTTGATTAATGGAGTGGGTAAGTATCCTGATTATAACTTTTATCGAGTGTCAGGAATGAAGACCGCCTCTAAAGATAAAGGTGAGGCACTTAATGAAGCTAGACCTATAGACACGAAGAGTTTACTGCCATGAGCTTAGTTAATCGATTATTAGATCTGAGGGTCGATCATGCTTGAAATAGTGTTCTTTTATATAGCGGCAACGGTTGCTCTAATAGCCACAGTGATGGCTATGACAAGAGCAAATGCGATTCATGCTCTCATTTACCTTATTGTTTCATTACTGGCAGTTGCAGTTATTTTCTTTCTCATTGGTGCACCATTTGCTGCAGCCTTGGAGATCGTTATTTATGCTGGTGCGATTATGGTTCTGTTCGTATTTGTCATCATGATGCTTAACTTGGGAGAGAAGGGCGATAAGCAGGAACGTCAATGGTTGAAGCCAGGTATATGGGCCGGACCCGCGGTGTTATCGGTGATTCTTTTAGTGGAATTATTGGTAGTCATCAGTGATGTGAATGGTCCAGTCTCTGTATCAGCGGTTTCGGCAAAAGAGGTCGGGCTATCACTCTTTGGGCCTTATGTATTAGCGGTGGAAATATCAGCAATGTTGCTATTAGCAGGTCTAGTTGGTTCGTTCCATCTTGGTCGTCGTTATCTCGAGAGAGATCATATCGAGAAGGGGAGTAGCCAATAATGGACGGACTTAATATCCCCCTTAATCATATTCTTCTGGTCTCATCACTTCTGTTTGCTATCGGCATGCTTGGTCTAATGATTCGGCGCAACATTATATTTATATTGATGTCATTGGAGGTAATGCTCAATGCAGCCGCATTGGCTTTTGTCGCTGCCGGCGCGCGCTGGGGACAACCTGATGGTCAGGTTGTGTTTATGCTAATTCTTACCGTGGCAGCGGCAGAGGTGGCGGTGGGTCTGGGACTGGTCTTACAGGTTCAAAAGCGCTTTAAAACACTGGACATGGATCATGCCAATCGGATGCAGGGCTAATTATGAGTGATACTATTTGGTTAATACCACTGATTCCCTTCCTGAGTTCAGTAGCCCTGATGCTTTTTGGCTCTCGCCTTAAAATAACCCATATTGGGGTTTTAGGTGTTGCATCAGTAGGTATTTCAGCCCTCTTGACATTAGTGTTGGCTGTTGAGTTTATGCAAAATCAACAGGAAATTCAGGCTTCGCTTTGGACATGGATGGAAGTGGCGGGTTTTGCCCCGGGTATCTCCTTCTATTTTGATGGATTGACGCTAGTCATGATGTCCGTGATTACTGGTGTTGGATTTTTAATCCATCTTTTCTCCACAGAATTTATGGAGAAAGACCCAAGCTATGCTCGTTACTTCGCTTACCTTAATATGTTTGTTGCAGCTATGTTGATTCTAGTGATGGCCGACAACCTATTATTACTTTACTTAGGCTGGGAAGGTGTAGGTGTCTGCAGTTATCTTTTAGTGGGTTTCTGGTACCAACATAACGCCAATGGTCATGCCGCACGAAAGGCATTCATTGTCACTCGTATCGGTGACACCGCAATGGCGCTAGGGTTACTACTGTTGTTCACTGAATTGGGAACCTTAGATATTCAAGCCATGGTGGGAGCGGCTAATCAAACCTGGCAGATTGGTGATAGTATTCCTCTTGTCGCCTGCTTATTAATAGTCTGCGGAGCTGTTGGTAAATCGGCACAACTGCCTTTACATACCTGGTTACCTGATGCCATGGCGGGCCCAACTCCAGTCAGTGCTCTTATTCATGCCGCGACCATGGTTACTGCTGGTGTTTATCTTATAGCACGCACTCATGGGCTTTTTCTTTTAGCCCCTACGGCAATGACCGTTGTAGCTGTTATTGGTATAGCCACCTCCTTGATGGCAGCGTTTACGGCGCTCATGCAAACTGATATCAAGCGCATTTTAGCCTACTCTACGATTAGCCAGATTGGTTATATGTTTCTGGCGCTTGGGGTAGGGGCTTGGAGTGCGGGTATTTTTCACCTGATGACGCACGCATTTTTTAAAGCGTTACTATTCTTAGGCTCAGGTGCCATTATTCATTGTCTCCATCACGAGCATAATATTTTCAAAATGGGTGGTCTTCGAACCCGTATGCCTGTGACATTTTGGAGCTTTATGATCGGCTCAGCAGCACTGGCAGCGCTTCCTATGACCTCTGGATTCTTCAGTAAAGACCAAATTTTGCTGCAGGCATATCAACTCCCTGATCTGGGGCCCAGTTTATGGATGGCCGGTCTTTTGGGAGCTCTATTAACGGCGATATATAGCTTCAGACTTGTGTTTGTGGTGTTCTTTGGTCAAGCGAACACCGAGCCAGACAAAGATACAGGCTGGCGCATGGCCGTTCCGCTGTCAGTACTGTGCTTCTTAGCTATGATTGGTGGTTATTTTATGATCCCAGTCGCAGAGGTATTCCCCGCTAGCGATGGTAGCCATCCGGCTCACTGGGTTGAGTATGTGTCTATTTCAGTGCCGCTAGTGGGTTTGCTCATAGCTTACCTTGTATTTTTCAACCGTCGCTTAAATGTTGATGGTCTCGCTAACTCTACGGTTGGTAAAAGTCTTGGTAACTTCTGGCTAAGCGGTTGGGGTATTGATTGGCTCTATGATCATTTATTTGTGCGCCCTTATTATGGTCTGGCTAATTTACTCAAATCAGAGCCCGTCGATGGCATATATGGCTTGATCGTAGCTTTAAATCAGACATTTAACCATTGGCTGAGCGCAGCTCAAACGGGACGAATGCGCTGGTATCTTGCCAGCATGGTGGCGGGGCTGATTATTCTCATTACCCTTGCGGCTAATCTATCAACGGGGGTGCTCCAATGATAATGGTTAATCTTATCGGTATCCTTCTCATTGGTGGTTTGTTGGCCATGATCTCCGAGCGGTTTGGCGATACAATGCCGCGCAAAGTAGCCATGGCCGTGGTACTGATCGATTTGCTCTATCTCCTGGTCTGTCTTTCTGGCATGCCTGAAATCACTCAACTGCAGGCTCCATTAGCCAACGATCCATCGACTTGGTTGATGCACGTCAAGGCTGACTGGATACCTGCTTTTGGCATTAGTATTGAGTTAGCTCTGGATGGTATTAGCTTGCTTATGGTTTTGTTGACCTTGATTTTGGGAGCCATTGCCATTAGTGCTTCTTGGACCGATATAGTCGTACGAAAAGGCTTTTTTGAAGCTAATTTATTATGGTCACTGGCTGGGGTTCTGGGTGTATTTATGGCCTTAGACCTCCTATTGTTCTTCCTTTTTTGGGAAGTTATGTTAATTCCCATGTACTTCATGATTGCAATCTGGGGTCATGAAAATCGCGGTTATGCCGCTATGAAATTCTTCATTTTCACCCAGGCCAGCGGCTTACTCATGCTGATATCTGTTCTGGCACTTGTGGCAATTAATCACAGCAATACTGGGGTATGGAGCTTTAGCTATTTCGATTTGTTAAATACCCAGATGGCAGAACAAACTGCACATTGGATCATGCTCGGATTCTTTGTTGCTTTTGTTGTCAAACTGCCTGGGTTCCCGTTCCATACTTGGTTGCCTGATGCTCATACTCAGGCACCAACCGCGGGTAGTGTTATTTTGGCCGGAATTTTACTCAAAACTGGTGCCTACGGACTTATCAGGTTTGCTGTTCCACTTTTCCCTGAAGCAGCTTTGAATTTTTCTTACCCTGCAATGTTGTTGGGTGCCGCAGGCGTAGTTTATGGTGCGGTCCTCGCATTTGGTCAAACTGACTTCAAGCGTCTCATTGCATATAGCAGTGTTAGCCACATGGGTTTTGTCCTGCTGGGTATTTATGCCTGGAATGAACTCGCTCTTCAAGGGGCTGTCATGCAAATGGTAGCGCACGGGTTTAGCACAGCCGCCTTATTTATGATTGCCGGTTCATTGCAGGAGCGTCTGCATACAAGAGATATGCGTCAAATGAGTGGTCTGTGGCAGCAGATGCCCCGCATGGGTGCTGTTGCAATGTTCTTTGTTGTTGCATCTCTGGGTTTGCCGGGTCTTGGAAATTTTGTCGCAGAGTTTTTGGTCCTTTTGGGTCTCTTCCAAGTCAACGCATGGATTACCGTGGTTGCCGCCACTGGCTTAATCACCGGAGCCGCATATTCTTTGCTCCTGATGCAGAGATCATTCCAGGGCGAAGTCAATAAAAAATGGGCAGATCATGGTTTGATTGATTTTGGGTCTCGAGAAATGCTCACTATGGCAGTGATGATGATTGCGTTGATTGTGCTAGGAATTTACCCACAACCGGTGCTTGATGCTGCGCATCCCGTCTTACAGAGTCTACTTGAGCTCACCACTGACCCGGCAAATACTGTCGCGGAGGTGGCTAGATGAACGCTGCAATGTTTTCTGCGCTAGCGCCGATCTTAATTTTATCCCTGACGGCCATTGTGTTAATGACTCAAGCATCTATCAAGAGAGACCAGTCCATCGCGAGCATGATCACTGGTGTTGGTTTTGTTTTGGCGCTATTCGCAGCTCATTACGCTCGAGACTTTGCCCAACCGGTCACCATTCTCTTGCAGGTAGATCATTGGAGTTTGTTTTTTACTAGCTTAATAATCATTTCTTCCTTTGTAACTTTAATATTGTCCTTAGAGACCTTTTCACCCGAGGGTGAACGTAAGGAAGAATACTATTTGTTGTTGGTACTATCGGTATTAGGTGCGGTAGTGTTGATCCAATCTAGTCACATGGTGTCCTTGCTACTGGGCATGGAGCTCATGGGCGTCGCTCTTTATGCCATGATTGCATTTCCTGAAAAAGGCGAGCTGCCTCTTGAGGGAGCAATTAAATACTTAGTCCTGTCTGCCTGCGCATCAGCAATGTTGCTATACGGCTTTGCGCTGATTTATGCCGCAACCGGGAGCCTCAGTTACCTTGGTATCGGTGCTGGGGCCGCTGAGGCTTATGTTCAAAATCCAATGTTGATTATGGCAGGAACTGCCATGGTGCTGGCAGGTATTGGCTTTAAGTTATCGGTTGCACCTTTTCATATGTGGACACCTGATGTCTATGAGGGAGCTCCGACCCCAGTGACTGGCTTTTTGGCGACGGTTTCAAAAGGTGCAGTTTTTGTTGCTCTCACACGCTTTTATATCGACGGCAACCTCCATCAGTACAGCGGTTTAAATACAGCCCTGGTCGTCTTAGCTATCGCCTCAATGTTGATTGGTAATTGGCTGGCGCTGAGACAAGAAAATATTAAACGACTACTGGCCTATTCCTCCATTGCTCATTTTGGGTATCTGCTTATTGTATTAATTGCTTTGTCATACATGGATGTCCAGTTGGTAAGCCAGAGTATTACTTTTTACCTAACAGCCTATCTAGTAACCACATTGGCCGCTTTTGCAGTGGTGTCTACCATTGCAGGAGAAGATGTTAAAAGACAGGATATTAGCGCCTTTGAAGGTCTGTTTTGGTACCGTCCACTTGAAGCATCTGCCCTCACGGTTGCTATGTTGTCTCTTGCTGGCATTCCATTAACTGCAGGATTCATGGCAAAGTTCTTCGTCATTACTGTGGGTATTCAATCAGACCTGTGGGTCTTACTAGGTGTATTAGTATTAGGTAGTGCCGTTGGTATCTATTATTACCTGAGAGTTATATTTGCCATGAGTAAATCGTCTCAAGGTGGAGAACAAACTGCGAACAATTTAGAGAAAATTCTAGCGGTAGCACTAATAGTCTCAGTTTTATTATTGGGCTCTTGGCCTCAACCCTTTATTGCCTATGCTGGGGGCCTGTAACACCTAGTCTCGATCACAGACACAAAAGTATGGAGAAGTTTATGTTACGTTCAGTTGATATTAGCGATTATATGATCCACAGACCGGTCAAAATCCATGCTGAGGATGATATGTCTACGGCAATAGGGTTAGTGCTCGACAACAAAATATCTGGAATTTGTGTTGTCAATGAGCATGGTGATCTTGTCGGCGTATTATCTGAAATGGATTGCTTAAAAGCGATTCTGAATGCAACGTATAATGAGAGTGGTGATCTTGGGAGGGCAGGTGATTATATGACCAAAGACATCGAATACTGTGATATTCACGCGGATCTTGTTGATGTTGCCGATGATATGATTAAAAAGGGCCACCGCCGTCGCCCAGTTTTAGATCATGGTAAATTAGTGGGCCAGATAACCTGCCGACAACTACTGCGCGTAGTTAGTGAGTTCAATCAGAGGGCGGTGCCGCTTTAAAAGTGTAAAGTCAGGTTACTCTTACGCCTTTCTGTAGTCGACAATCTGTCTGGCTACATTTAATTGAAAAAGATGATCAACACGAGTTGGCATCTCTTCCAAGCAGTGCTCGGTAATGCGCTGAAAGTTTTGAATAAAACGTCTTATTTCCTGGTCCGACATTGTGCTGACACTCGCTGGATCAGTTTTTGTTGACCTCAGTTTCTCTATCAGCTTTTGCTCTTGTTCTAATCGCCATTCAAATACTGTTTTAAAACTTGGAGCTCGCAGCATTGCAGTACTATCTACTAATTCAAATAATTGAGGATACTGCGTCGCTAATGCAGTATTGACATAATCTCTGTACACGCCATCAGGATCTTCCAAGCGCTCAAGATGATTTACTGGTTCGATCAAACTATTGGGTGCCTGAGCTTTTGCACCAAAACACCAGCCTTCTATCACAATGAGTCCGATATGACCTGTGATCGTTTCGCTATTGGCCTCAGGGACACGATCATCCATACTTTTATCAAAACGAGTAATCAGCGCCTTGTTGCCCGATGCCAGGCTACTAATTGTATCGATCGCTAGGTTTACATCGTGGGTGCCGGGCACCCCTCGTTGGGCCAGAAGTGGGTGAATTTTTCTAGCAAGTTCAATTCGCTCAGCTTTTGTAAGATAAAAATCATCCAGAGAAAGTGCGACGGTCGCTAAGTGATATTTTTCAGCGACTACTGTGCAGAGATAATCTGCAAGGGTGGATTTCCCTGAGCCCTGACAACCATTAATACCAATAATGTAAGTTTTTTGATTAACCTGATACTGAGTGTTGAATTCATCAATTAAGGGTGAGAATGCGCTTTCCGCCATTGATAGATAGGATTCCGGGAGCTGGTGGCGGCCTAAAAAGTGCTGTAATGCAAGGTTGCTCATAAAGTAGGGATTCTAATAAAATTAAAAAGGGTCAGATCAGGAGGAATAATTATACTACAACTCAAAAATTGTAATCTGGTCGCGCGTTTGCAATCAATTACAGGCATAATCACACGTCATTCAACCCAAAAAGCACAGTCTATTGGTCAAATCTTATGAGTCTTAGAAATCTTAACTTGTCGAAGTTCTACTCTGGGGCAGTACTACTTGCATTGGCCTCTGTATTTTCAGTATCCAGTTTTGCCGGGAGCGTTATCTTAATCATTGGTGATGGTATGGATGATCACCAAATAACCATTGCTCGTAATTATCTTGTAGGTAGCAGAGGCAAGCTGTTGATTGACCGCCTCCCACTTCGAAGCACCGCCCAGGTGTTGACCATAGATAATGACAACCCGGATAAAGCTATTTATGTTGCTGACTCGGCAAATAGTGCAACCTCAATGGCCACTGGAGTTGTTACTAGTATCGGGCGAATCGGTACCAGCGCAGGTGATGATAAAGATTTAGTGAATATCGTAGAGCTCGCTCACCGGCAGGGGCTTAAAACAGGCATAGTAAGTACTGCCAGTATTACTGATGCGACACCTGCTTCGTTCTATGCCCACATCAGTACGCGGGACTGCGAAAACCCTGACATGATGGTCGGTACCAATCCTTATTTTGATATGGTTATTGATTGCTCTCCAGACCTTAAAAGCAATGGTGGCCTTGGGTCTATTTCAGAACAGCTAATTGACTCGGGAGTTCATGTTGCGCTGGGGGGCGGCATGAAGCATTTTACTCCTTTGGCAGAGGGTTCCGATCAAACGGTCTTAGAGTTGGCAAAAGAGTCAGGTTACCAACTTGTCAGTAATGCAACTGAACTAGATGGTAGCGGTGCTGGGAAATTACTTGGATTATTTTCTCCAAGCACAATGCCTGTGATGTGGCGCGGACAGGATGATCGAGCAGCAGAAAAGCCAGACCCTAGTTTTTTAAATCGTATTCACTCCATGCTTGGTTCTGTGACCTATCCAGAACCTATGGATTGCGAAAGTAATCCAGAGTACATCGACATACCCAGTATCTCTTTGATGACACAAACAGCACTAGATAGACTCACCGAAGAAGACGAACGTAATTTCTTTCTGATGGTTGAGTCTGCGTCAATTGACAAGCAGTCCCATCAGCGCAAGGCCTGTGGAAGCATTGGTGAACTCAAACAGTTGGACGAAAGTTTGGCCGTTGCGATGAAGTTTGCTGAAAGTCACCCTGACACTCTTATTTTGGTGACTGCTGATCATGGTCAAGCAGCTCAGTTAGTGCCTGAGCGCACTCTTTATTCTGGGATTCCCGTGCCTGTCTATACTCCTGGCCACGTTGCGCGTATTAACACCAGTGAAGGCGTTATCATGGCGGTTAATTACGCCACTAACGACTTTGTTAGTGAGGAGCATACCGGGGTTAACATACCTCTGCTAAGTAATGATGTTGGTCAAGGTTCGGTTCCGGCGATGGTTACCCAGCCCGAGATCTTCGATATCATTAAAAGCCACTTATTAAAATAGATGCCAATCTTCTCAAATCAAAAGGATTTATAGTTATGCTGACAGTACACCATCTCAACAACTCTAGGTCTCAACGTATCGTCTGGTTACTCGAAGAACTGGGTGTTGATTATCAGATCAAAGCTTACCAGCGTGATCCGGTCACTAGCCTTGCATCGCCTGAGCTTGAGGCTATTCATCCCTTAGGCAAATCACCGATGCTTACTGATGGGGATGTAACTATCATAGAGTCAGGCGCTATTATTGACTATTTATTACGACACTACGGTGATGGACAGTTGTTGCCTAAAGCAGGCAGCCATGATCATGAGCAATATTTGCAGTGGCTTCACTACGGGGAGAGTGGTGCAGCATTACCTCTTATGCTCAAGCTCTATACTTCTCGACTACCGGATGGGGGTGAAGCTCTCAAGCCAAGAATCAATGACGAATTAACCCGGCATCTTGGATACATAGAAAAATCTCTTGAAGGTGTTGATTGGTTTGTTGGAAACACCTTCAGCGGAGCTGATATACAATTATCTTTTATTGCTGAAGTTGGGCCGATGATGCATCCATCTGATAAACTCCCTAATCTTTTGGCATTCCGCTATCGCTGCCACCAACGAGAGGCTTATCAAAGTAGTTTAGCCAAAACTGAGCCCTATGCATATGGTCCAAAATAGTCAATGTAAGAGCCATGAATAAAAGAGCCATGAATAAAAGAGCCATTAATTTTAGTTTAAGTATTTTCTGTATCTTTTTTGTTACTGCCTGCAGTGAAGATCAACCCACGATGGCTTGCTTGTCTGAGAGTGAGGCTGGTCAAACTGTAAACATTAGTGGCGGTGAATTTACATTTGGTGACAATCGGTATTATCCCGACGAAGGTCCTGCGAAAGAGTCTCGCGTGGCAGATTTTAATATTGATAAAACTGAAGTGACAAATGGCCAGTTTCGTGAATTTGTAGAGGCGACAGGCTATGTGACAGCGGCCGAGCGTGGACTGTCGGAGGAGGAATTCCCGAACATTTCATCTGAGTTTAGAGTACCAGGCTCCATGGTTTTTGTCGCTCCAAATCTTGACCAGCCAAGCTCTCCAGCGACCTGGTGGCGATTTATTCCGGGCGCTAATTGGCGGCATCCAGAGGGGCCTGGTAGCTCCATCAGTGGCAGGGATGCATTTCCTGTGGTTCAAGTCATTCATTCAGATGCAGAGGCCTACGCTCAATGGCTTGGTCGGAGATTGCCCTCTGAAGCAGAGTGGGAGTACGCATCGCGTGGAGGTCTTAAAGAAGCTACATTTTCCTGGGGTGAAGAATTACCAGATAACGGCAGATCAAAAGCCAACACTTGGCAGGGACATTTCCCCTACAACAATATGAATGAAGATGGATTTATCGGAAGCTCTCCAGTGGGTTGTTTTGGCGCCAATGGATATGGGCTTTATGATACAACGGGCAACGTATGGGAGTGGACTGACACGCCTTATGGACCGGATCGTAAGCATAACTATGGCTCCCAGGGTTACGACCCACAGCAACCTGGAGTAACCGTTAAAACTCTTAAAGGTGGTTCGTTTTTATGTTCAGACAACTACTGTCAGCGTTTCAGACCAGCAGCGCGGCAAGCTCAAGACACTACGCTGGCTTCATCGCATATTGGGTTTCGTACCGCGTCAGATATTCAGGTTCTGTCATCACCAATAGGCGTAAAGTAAAAAAGATACCAGAATCGCCGACACTCCTAGTCCAGTAAATACATAAATTAAAAAGCGATTTAAAGCAGAATGAGAATGGTACTTGGATTGCTCTTTAAGATCCTCTAGCTCTGCAGGGGAAAACCCTGTGCTGACCTCGTGGGAAGAATCCTCTAGGAACATATTGGCATCCTCGGTCTGGTGATCAAAGATTACCCAGAGGCCAACATAAAATACCCCCGTAACAAAGCCGCCCAATGAGTATGAATGCTTCGATGAAACATGGGTTAATATGGCTTGATTTTCAAGCGCTAACGCATCTAGCTCGGCATATCTGCTCGAGGAATATTGCTTCACTAATTTCATTAACTTGTCCTCGTCTATTTCCTCAACAAGCGTAACGTTATCTTGTAATAGATTTAAAATGAATAGGGATTGTGTGAAAAAGTCTTGTTATAAATTATTTTGATAAACGCGGATATAAAAATGGATCTGAGTTTCCAGTTGTTTTAGATCAGATATTGCTTTTTGCTGTTCAGGGCTCGTGTGCCAATAGTAGGGCGTCATGGTTAGTAGGTCTAACGTATGGGTCCCAACTACAGTAATATTGGCTTTGATTTCCACCTCTTCCTGAAGCTCAAAGGTAGGGTGCCCATTAATATGTCTAAAATTACCCTCATGGGGTTGATGCTTCTGGTATACATGCTGGGTTAGGCCAGTCAGGTGCTCTTCGCCAGGACCTACCATTAATAGCGTACCGCCGGGTCTTAAAACTCGAGCGGTTTCAATGGGGCAAAGGGGCGAAAATACGGACAGGGCCGTATCTATACTGTCGCTGAAAAGTGGAAGCTGATAAGCGCTGTCTACGACTAGCTGAGCCTTGAATTTGCGTTTAGCCGCCTGTCGCACACCATTTTTGGCGATATCTACGCCTATTAGCTCAATGGGTGTTTTGTCTTGATTGGCGATGGTGCTGAGCTTCTCCAAGTAATAACCCTCACCGCAGCCAATATCTAAAATCTTCTGGAGCGAACCTGAGTGATTATTGAGTAACATTGAAGCGATAGAATCAGCAAGAACACAATAGTAACCCGCGTTAAGGAAACGCTGGCGACTTTTCACCATTAAGTCATTATCACCAGGGTTTTTGCTGCGTTTCTTTTGAGCAAGGTGTAAATTAATGTAGCCCTCTCGGGCTACATCGAAGCTGTGATTATTGTTACATTGAAAAACTTTTGAGCTGTGATCTGTCGTTTCAAGTAGGCTATCGCAGCTAGGGCATTTTAGAGCAATGGTAGACCCTTGTTGATTGTCTAGAATAAGCCGACAACCTCACCGTTATGATCAACATCAATGTTATTTGCAGCAGGAACCCTCGGAAGGCCAGGCATGGTCATAATATCGCCACATACCACTACAATAAAGCCAGCGCCAGCAGAAAGTCTCACCTCACGGATTGCCATAACATGATTGTCAGGCGCACCTTTTAAATTTGGATCTGTAGAAAAGCTGTACTGACTCTTCGCAATACACACAGGGAAGTGACCATACCCCGAATTTTGAAGAGACTGGATCTGATCTCGAATCTTTTGATCGGCAATAATGTCGTCTGCTCTGTAAAGTCGAGTGGCGATAGTTTTGACCTTGTCCCAAATTGGCATCTCATCAGGATATAGCGGTGCAAAATTAGCATGGCCTCCATCCACTAGTTCAACCACCTCATGGGCAAGAGCCTCTGTTCCCGCACCACCATCAGACCAATGGGTGCACTCAACAGCTTTGACGCCATTAGCTGCTGCAACTTTTTCAATCATTTCAACTTCGGCATCGGTATCGGTAACAAAACGGTTAATAGCCACAACAACAGGAACGCCAAATGATTTTACATTTTCAATATGTCGCACTAGGTTGCTACAGCCTTCCTTTAGCGCTTCAATATTTTCTTCACCCAGATCATCTTTACCGATGTTACCGTGCATTTTAAGTGCACGCACGGTAGCCACAATAACAGCAGCATCTGGATTCAATCCAGCGCTTCGACACTTGATATTAAAGAACTTTTCAGCACCTAAATCGGCACCAAAACCAGCTTCGGTAACAACATAGTCAGCCATCTTCAAACCTGCTTTAGTGGCGATAACTGAGTTACACCCGTGAGCTATATTAGCAAACGGACCACCGTGAATAATCGCAGGGTTATTTTCAAGAGTCTGCACTAAATTAGGCGACAGCGCGTCTTTTAACAACACTGCCATGGCACCAATTCCTTTGATCTCACTGGCCAAAATAGGTTGATGATCTCTTGTGTAAGCTACAACAATTTTCTCTAAGCGTGCTTTTAAGTCGTCCAGATCATTTGCTAGGCAGAAAATAGCCATAATTTCAGAGGCTACCGTAATGTCATAACCGTCTTGGCGAGGAAAACCATTGCCAGGACCGCCAAGACCGCAGGCAATGTTACGCAAGGCACGATCATTCATGTCAATAACGCGCTTCCACTGAACTCTGCGAGCATCGATTTCAAGACTATTACCCCAGTGAATATGGTTATCTAGTAGAGCTGAAAGTAAGTTATGGGCGGCACCAATTGCATGAAAGTCACCCGTAAAGTGAAGATTAATGTCCTCCATAGGAACAACCTGAGCATATCCACCACCGGCGGCTCCGCCTTTCATTCCAAAGCAGGGTCCTAGGCTTGGTTCACGGAGACAAACAATAGACTTCTTACCAATCTTATTTAGCGCATCTGTCAGTCCCACTGAGGTGGTTGTTTTTCCTTCACCTGCGGGGGTCGGTGTAATGGCGGTTACCAAGATGAGCTTGCCATCCGGCCGATCACTTAGCGTGGATAGATACTCCGGATCGATCTTAGCTTTGGTTTTACCATAGGAAATTATCGCAGACTCTGGAATGTCCAGTTTTTCAGCGACTTCGCTGATTGGTTTCATTGTCGCATTACGTGCGATTTCAATATCACTCATTATTATTTCCTTCTCTGTACTGGCCATAATTTTAGTTGGCACATCTTCCGTAAAGCCCGCCAACATTGGATTTCTAAGACCGTCAATTGCTGTCTTAAAAACGACTCACCTAAATGCCCTTTTTAGGGCTTTTTTTGGTGGCGCTTTCAGATACACAACTGTCGTAACTGTGCCCTATCAGATATAATTTTGGCAGTTACACTTCCGAGATGCAAAGAGGGTCTTTAAACGATTAATTTGAGATGTCAGTATGAAGAAGAATGCGCGCGTAGTAGTAGTTGGTGGTGGAGTTGTTGGTGTTAGCACACTCTATCATCTGGCGAAGAAAGGTTGGACTGATGTAGTCCTGGTTGAACGTAAGGAATTGACCTCTGGCTCAACCTGGCATGCCGCAGGGTTGCTGCCATTGTTTAATATGAGTTATTCGGTTGGCAAATTGCATCAGTATTCGGTGAATTTTTACCACGAGTTAGAGAAAGAAACGGAGCAGAACGTTGGTTTTAGTGTGGTCTCAAACATTCGTCTAGCCTCAACCGAGGATCGAATGGACGAGTATCGCTACTACGCTGGTGTAGCTCAGACTGTCGGTGTGGAAGTCAACTTCTTGACACCGGAGCAAGTCAAAGACGCATGGCCCATGTGTAATACCGAGGGGTTGATTGGTGCTATCCAGCATCCTGATGATGGCTATATTCAGCCGGCTGATCTTACTCAGGCTTTGGCTAAAGGTGCTCGTTCGCGCGGCGCTGAGATCTATCGTAATACCGCTGTATTGAATCTTGAGCAGCAGTCCGATGATAGCTGGATAGTTAAAACAGACAAGGGTGACATACATTGTGAGCATGTCGTTGCCTGTACAGGTAACTTTGCGCGCAAAACCGGCGAAATGGTCGGCTTAGATATCCCCGTTATCCCCGTGGAGCATCAATACATCGTTACCGATCCTCACCCAGAGATACTCAAGCGTAAGGCCGCCGGTTTGCCTGAGCAGGCAGTGCTGAGGGATTCTGATGCGGGTTATTACCTTCGCGAAGAAGCAGGTGGCATGATTCTAGGTCCTTACGAAGAGAATGCTCCCTGTTGTTATGTAGACGGTCCCACTGCCGAGTCAGAGTATGAGCTATTTAACGGTGATTTAGATCGCCTAATGCCTCATGTTGAAGCTTGTATGGAGCGTGTTCCAGCATTTGCAGAAGTTGGCGTCAAAACAATTTATAACGGTGCTATTGCCTACACACCAGATGGCAACCCGATTGTTGGCCCCGCTTGGGGATTGAAAAATTTCTGGCTAAATGAAGGTCATAGTTTTGGTATTACTGCCGCCGGTGGTGCCGGATGGCAATTGGCCGAATGGATAGTGGATGGAGAGCCCACAGTCGACATGATGGGTGTTGATCCGCGCCGATTTGGTCCCTATGCCACCCGTGGTTATTTGCGTAGCAAAAATGAAGAAGCCTACGATCATGTGTTTAAAAATCACTACCCCGATGAAGAGCGCAGCGCGGCAAGACCCCTTAAAACAGCACCCTGTTATGATCGAATGAAAGACTTAGGAGCAGTATTTGGCAGTGTTTATGGTTGGGAGCGACCCAACTGGTTTGCGCCTCCAAATTATGCCCTGACAGAGCAAGAGCTAAATAAAGATGACACCCTGTGGAATAAAAACCATTCCACAGCTCTATCTGATGGCCGCATTGTTGAAAAAAACTCGTTCCGTCGATCCAACTACTTTAATTTTGTTGGTAATGAATGCCGTCATGTCCATGAAAAAGTAGGGTTGCTTGACATGTCTGCTTTTTCAAAAGCCACCGTGTCCGGAGCTGGTGCAGAGGCATGGTTAAACAGCATTGTGGCTAACAATATTCCCAAGGCCATTGGACGGATCGGTCTATGTCATATGCTTTCGCTCAATGGCGGAGTGCGGGCAGAATTCACCATCTATAAGCGTGCAAAAAATAGTTATTACTTGGTGTTTGCTGGTGCAAATGAGCGTCATGATTGGGATTACCTAACTAAGTTAGCACCTAAAGATGGTTCAGTTCAATTACAAAAGATCACCACCCAAATGGGTGTTTTGGTCTTAGCTGGCCCCAAGTCGCGCGAGGTCTTACAAAAACTGACAGATACCGACTTGTCTAATGATAAGTTCAAGTGGCTTACGGGCAAGCCGATCAATGTTGGTTATGCTCAGGCAGAGGCCCTGCGGGTAAACTTCGTTGGCGAATTGGGATGGGAGCTCCATCATCCAATCGAGATGCAAAACTATATTTTTGATGAACTAATGAAGGCTGGTGCTGAGTTTGATATCAAGCCTTTTGGTATACGCGCAATGGACTCCATGCGACTGGAGAAATCCTATCGTTTAATTCCCCGAGAAATGTCAATTGAATATGCTGCTTTAGAGTCAGGACTAGATCGGTTTGTGAAGCTGGATAAAGAATGTGATTTTGTAGGTAAGACCGCCCTATTAGATTGGCAAAAGCGTGGGTTCGTTAATAGTTTTGTGACCCTGGAAGTTCATGATGTTGAGGATGCTGATGCTCGGGGGTCTGAAGGTTTATATAAGGACGGTGAGCTTGTTGGTCGAGCGACATCTGGCGGATTTGGATTTCGCGTGAATAAGTCCCTAGCACTCGGTTTAGTGCAGGTAGCCTACGGGGTAGAGGGAACAGAATTGGAAATTGAAATACTCGGAAAACGTCGACGCGCCACCGTGATTTCTGAATCAGCCTTTGACTCGGATAATGCGGCTCTAAGAAGCTGATTTATGTGCTCTTTAAAGTTGTCGTGACCGTATATGCTTAGGTCGCAAAATTGTATGCGATGGGTGCTAAAGAAGCACAGACTGCGCCCATTGCTTTCACTGCTTAAAGAGGCTGGCTTCAGCCCTTATTGGATTGACTATTATGACTGAACGAACAGGTAGAAGAAGAGCAGGTAGAGAAGGTGGCGGACGAGAAGGGCGCCGCGAAGCTCGCGCTAATGCTGTGGCCAAAACAGTTCCGTTTATCGAGCGCAAGATTCCTTACCTAGAGTATCTCTCCGAAGAAAGCCTTCAACTGATTGAAGATAATGCTGACATCTTGTTGGAAGAGATTGGCATAGATTTTCTTGACGACCCAGAAGCGTTAGAGATGTGGAAGGACGCTGGTGCCGATGTTCAAGGCACGCGAGTTCGATTTCCCAAGGGCCTCTGTCGATCGATCATTCAAGCCAGTGCTCCAAAAGAGTATGTGCAACATGCTCGTAATCCAGAGCGCAGCACCATCATAGGCGGCAAGCGAACGGTACTCGTGCCAGCCTACGGTTCTCCCTTTGTGCACGATATCGATCAAGGTCGCCGTTACGCAACGATTGAAGATTTTAAAAATTTCGTTAAATTAGCGTACATGGCGCCAGATATTCACCACTCTGGGGGCACAGTTTGTGAGCCAGTTGATCTGCCCGTGAATAAACGTCACTTTGATATGGTTTACACGCACTTTAAGTACAGTGATAAGCCCCTAATGGGATCAGTCACTCACTTTGAGCGTGCTCAAGATACAGTGGACATGGCAAAGTTGGTGTTTGGTGATGAATTTGTTGACCAGAATTGTGTACTCACCAGCTTGATTAATGTGAACTCACCAATGACCTATGATGCGACCATGCTTGGATCGCTAAAGGTGTATGCCCGCAATAATCAGGCTACAGTTGTTTCACCGTTTATTCTAGCTGGTGCAATGTCACCAGTTACCGCAGCTGGAACTGTAACTCAAATTTTAGCCGAAGCATTGGCCGGAATTGCCTTCACCCAGCTGTGCCGACCAGGTGCTCCGGTTGTATTTGGAACCTTCGCTGCTGCGGTGTCTATGGCGTCAGGAGCCCCTACGTTTGGTACGCCAGAGCCTAGTCAAATACTTTATGCAGCGGCTGCTCTAGCGCGGCGATTAGGCGTACCTTTCAGAAGTGGCGGTGGTCTATGTGGGTCTAAATTACCCGACGCACAGGCCGCATATGAGGCAGCGAATACACTGCAGACGGCATCTCTAGCGGGTGTAAACTTTATGCTCCATACCGCTGGATGGCTTGAGGGTGGCTTAGCGATGGGCTATGAAAAATTCATCATGGATTGTGATCAAGCAAGCATGATATCTGTACTATTGGGTGGCATGGACATGTCTGAGAATGGTCAAGCCTTCGATGCATTTCGAGAAGTAGGCCCAGGTAAACACTATCTTGGATCTGCTCATACTCTCAAAAATTTTGAAACCGCATTTTATCGATCTACTGTGGCGGATAATAATAGTTTCGAACAATGGACCGCTGATGGTGCCTTAGATACAGCTCAGCGGGCTAATGGTTTATGGAAAAAAATGCTTAACGATTATCAGCCACCAGCGATGGACCCAGCTGTTGATGAAGCATTACTTGATTTCATTGCACGACGCAAAAACTCATATGCTGACCGAGACTACTAAACACCTATTGGGGGTTGTGAACTATGTCTGATGAAGAAGATATCATATTAGCCGAATTACCTGACGATGAACTGGTATTGCAGATGCATGATGATCTCTACGATGGTTTAAAAGAAGAGATCATGGAAGGTACAGATATTCTATTGGCCCGAGGCTGGTCAGCTGAGCGAGTCCTAGGAGAAGCTCTGGTGGACGGTATGACTGTTGTCGGAATAGATTTCCGAGACGGTATTCTGTTTGTTCCCGAGGTGTTGCTAGCTGCAAATGCAATGAAAGGTGGCATGTCTATTTTAAAGCCGCTACTCGCTGAAACCGGCGCTAAACCCGTTGGCACGATGGTGATAGGTACCGTTAAAGGTGACATTCATGACATTGGTAAGAATTTAGTCGCCATGATGATGGAAGGTGCTGGGTTTGAGGTCTTTGATATTGGCATTAATAACTCAGTAGAAGAATATCTCGCTGCTCTTGAGCGTCACAAGCCAGATATTTTAGGTATGTCAGCACTACTAACCACCACCATGCCCTACATGAAAGTGGTTATTGATGCTTTGACTGAGCAAAAGCTCCGTGAAAAATACATTGTTATGGTGGGCGGTGCACCGCTTAATGAAGAGTTTGGTTTGGCTGTGGGTGCAGATGCTTATTGCCGAGATGCCGCTGATGCAGCAACCACGGCGATTCGTCTAGTGTCTGAGCGCAGAGTACTTGAGTCGACTGCTTGATGTCTACGGCCCGTGATCCAGCGGCGCAATCATCACCGATTTTAATCATCGCGTGCGGCGCATTGGCTCAGGAAATTGTTCAGTTGCAGACACTAAATGGTTGGAATCATTTGCACCTAAAGTGCCTTGATGCAGAGCTACACAATAGACCTCATTTGATCGCTGGTAAGCTAAGAGAAAAGATCGCTCAGCATCGAAATGAATATAACAATATTTTTGTCGCCTATGCAGACTGCGGCAGTGGTGGAGAGATAGATCGGGTACTTGAAGATGAGAATATAGAGCGACTGCCAGGGGCGCACTGTTATTCTTTTTTTGCCGGCGAACAAAGATTTAAAGAAATTAGTGAGCAAGAATTAGGCAGTTTTTATTTAACTGACTTTTTGGCTAAGCATTTCGAAAGGCTGGTGATTAAAGGGTTAAAGCTAGATCAGCATCCGGAGCTTAGAGATCAGTATTTTGGGAGTTACACAAGGGTTGTCTATTTATCCCAAGAAGATAATCCCAGCGTGCGCTCTCTAGCCAAAAATGCTGCGCTTTTCCTTGGCTTAGATTTTGAGCATGAACACTGTGGATACGGTGATTTGCAAACTGGCCTTGAATCGCAGGTCTTAAAGTTTGGATAGGTCGCACTATTCTGAAATGGAGTCGATTTCAAAATGCAGAAAATTGTAGTTTATTGGCGTGATATTCCAGCCCAGGTATTGGTGAAGCGCGGTCGAGAGCGAGGCAAAGCGATTTTAAGTCATCGTTTTCAGGCGGCAATTGATCGTGCAGCCATGAGGGCGGGCAAAGGTGGCAGTGAGGAATACTTGGCGGACTGGCGACGAGAGTCAGGATCCCTCGAAGCAGAGGGCACTCCCCAAGCGCTTGCCGAAGAATTTGCAACGGCGATTGAACAACAGTACTCAGATGACGATATTAAGGCTTTAGTTAAAAACAAAGGGCTAAAGGCCGAGTAACAGAATAAACAGTATCGGGTCATTGATCCTAAATGGAGCGATTTAGACCGATTAGTGGAGAGAGTGCAGATGCCTCTGAGTACAAACCAAGAAAAGCAGGCATTAATTGACCTCATGGGTAAAACCACTCTAGAGGTAACACCCAGTGGCGCTGCAAAAGTAAGTGACTTTAGTCAAATCCTGAGGGCAGGGTGCACTGTGTACGTGACTTTTTTACAAGGCTCTGATTTCGGCGATACCGTGGCTACTGTGCGTCGACTAAAATCCGAAGGCTATAACCCCGTTCCGCACTTTGCCGCTCGCTCGATCCCCTCAGCACAAATGTTAGAAGAAAGCCTTGCTGCGCTCCAGAGTGAGGGAATTACCGAAGGCTTACTAATCGGTGGTGGCGTTGACAAACCTGTTGGTGAATTTAATGCCTCCATTGACGTATTACGCACGGGCTTGTTTGAGAAGTACGGTTTTACAAAGCTTGGTTTGGCAGGTCACCCCGAAGGTAGTCCGGACATTTCCGATGCAGATTGTGCTTTGGCCATTCAGCAAAAGAATGACTATGCAAAAGAGTCCGCCATGAGCCTCTATTTTGCGACGCAGTTTGTCTTTGAAGCAGCCCCCGTGCTCGCGTGGGAAAAGAAAATTCGTGAGCAAGGCAACAGGTTGCCTGTTTACGTCGGTATTCCCGGTATAGCAACTATTAAAACATTGATGCGCCATGCTCAACATTGTGGAGTGGGCCCGTCCATGCGCTTTCTAACTCGCAACCCCCTGGATATGATAAAGCTGGGTCTAAAAGACTCCGTCTTGGGCAAGTTCGTCAATGCACCCTCATCAGAGCCCAGTGAATTATTGAGAGATTTGATCGAAGGTATTAACGCTGACCCTGATTGTTTGATACAACAATGCCATCTCTATCCGTTAGGAGGACTTAAAAAGTCAGCTGAGTGGATGTATAAGATTCAGGATGGACACTTTGAGATTTCAGAAAAAGGTTTTACAACAACTTAAATTATTGAAAATACTGTTGAAACCAGAGTGTAAATGGGTTCAACCGAATAAAAATAGGAAATATTATGACTGTAACTACTATCAGCTCGGCTACCAAAGAGGTCAATATTGGCTTTGACTATCCTTTTGTCATTATTGGCGAACGAATTAACCCCACTGGCCGAAAAATACTTGCCGAAGAAATGAAAGTAGGCGACTACAGTCGCGTTGAAGCTGATGCTCTTGCGCAGGTGGCTGCAGGCGCTCAAATGCTAGATGTTAATGCGGGGATTCCCTTGGCAGATGAGCCAAGAATTCTTGGAGAAGCGATTCAATTAGTGCAGTCGATCACCGATGCACCCATTAGTATTGACTCATCAATTATTGCAGCTCTTGAAGTTGGTTTGTCTGTCTACCAAGGCAAAGCTTTGGTGAATTCTGTCACCGGTGAAGACGAAGTGCTTGAGCGCGTATTGCCCTTAGTAAAAAAATACGGGGCTGCGGTGGTAGCAATCTCTAATGATGAAACCGGTATTTCTGAAGATCCTAATGAGCGCTTTGCTGTTGCAAAAAAGATCGTCGAGCGTGCAGCAGATTACGGAATTCACTACAGTGATGTTGTGGTTGATCCCCTAGTGATGCCAATTGGAGCAATTAACACAGCTGGCCTGCAGGTCATGCATGTGGTTCGACGCCTACGTGAAGAGCTTAAAGTCAACACCACCTGCGGTGCATCTAATGTTAGTTTTGGTTTGCCTAATCGCAATGGCATTAATAGCGCCTTTTTAACCATGGCCATGGGCGCTGGAATGACCTCAGCAATTACCAGTCCACTGCATCCAGAAGTCATGGCAGCGGTTCGAGGTGGTGATGTAATGATGGGCAAAGATCCTAATTGTGCTAATTGGATTAAAGCCTACAGAGAACCCACTGCAGAGATTGGTCGAGGCGGAAGAACCAGCCGTCGCCGCGCTCGTTAAGGAGACTACGTAATAGCGAAGGACAGTCATGAGTGACTCAATGGTAAAGGTAGTATTTACGCCCTCTGGTAGGCGCGGCAGCTTTCCTGTCAACACGCCATTACTAGATGCTGCCCGAAGTTTGGGAGTTGATATTGATTCTGTTTGCGGAGGGCGAGGTCTCTGTGGGCGTTGTCAGGTTACCTGTGCTGAAGGCGCCTTCCCCAAGCATCAGATTCAGTCGTCAAAAGATCATCTTTCCCCCTTAAGTGAAACTGAAAAAAGTTATAACCAACGCAAAAAGCCCCTCGCACAAGACCGTCGACTAAGCTGCCATACGCTATTACTTGATGACTGCGTTATTGACGTTCCACCAGAGAGCCAAGTCCATCGTCAAGTGGTTCGCAAAGCTGCTGAATATCGTGACATTGAGCTTGATGCGGCCACCCGATTGTATTGTGTAGAAGTGCCAGAGCCTGACATGGAAGTGCCCAAGGGTGATCTTCAGCACCTACTTGATGTACTAGAGTCAGATTGGGGGTTATCTAGTTTGACCTGCGATGCGGCATTGCTGGCTCGCTTGCAACCTGCGCTCAAAGAAAGTGGCCGCAGACTTACCGTCGCAGTGCACAGAAATCATTCAATTATTGCACTTTGGGCTGGCTTTCATGATCTAGCCTATGGCGTAGCGGTCGACGTAGGATCTACCACCGTTGCTGTGCACCTGTGTGATCTTTCTAGTGGAGACGTATTAGCAAGTGCCAGTGTCATGAATCCACAAATTCGCTTTGGCGAAGATTTAATGAGTCGTGTTTCCTATGTCATGATGCATCCAGAGGGTGCTCAAGAAATGACCAGCGCGATTCGCGTGGCTCTGAACGATCTCTTTGAAAACGTCGCCAAACAGGTCAAAGCAAAGGTAGAGGATATTTTAGAAATCACCCTTGTGGCAAACCCAATTATGCATCATCTACTGCTGGGAATTAATCCCGTTGAGTTGGGTGGAGCACCCTTTGCCCTCACTACTGACACAGCAGTGGAGATGCCAGCTCGTGAGTTAGATTTACAGATTAATCATGGAGGAAGAATCTATATCTTGCCATGCATAGCTGGCCATGTTGGTGCAGATACTGCTGGCGTAATTCTCTCTGAAGAGCCGCAGCAGCAAAAAGCCATGACTCTGCTGGTTGATGTAGGGACCAACGCCGAAATCGTATTGGGTGATAAAAATCGATTGTTAGCGTGTTCCAGCCCCACAGGACCCGCTTTTGAAGGGGCTCAAATTAGCGCAGGTCAGCGAGCAGCTGCCGGTGCGATTGAGCGCGTACGCATTGACCCAGACACTCTAGTGGCGCGATTTAAAGTGATTGGCTCAGATTTATGGAGCGATGAGCCAGGCTTCATCGAAGAGACCTCAAAATTTGGTGTCACAGGTATTTGTGGGTCAGGCATTATCGAAGTGGTTGCTGAGATGTATCTTTCAGGTATTGTCACTGTCGATGGCATTATAGATGGCGAATTGGCTAGCCGTTCACCCCTTGTCGTAGCCGATGGCCGCACTTGGTCTTATGTATTGTATCAATCAGATTTAACCGAAAACCAAACACCTATTTTGGTCACTCAAAATGATATCCGTCAAATCCAGTTAGCTAAGGCTGCTCTTTACGCCGGAGTTAAGCTGCTCATGGACAAACTAGATATTGACCATGTCGATCGTATTCGTCTGGCAGGTGCATTTGGTAGCCATATTAATGTTCAGCATGCGATGGTGTTGGGTCTAATTCCTGACTGCGCTCTAAACCAGGTTTCCTCAGCAGGTAACGCTGCTGGAACCGGAGCTAGAATCGCATTACTCAATAACCAGTCCCGCAATACTATTGAGGATCTAGTCACCAATATAGAAAAAATTGAGACCGCTATGGAGCCTAAGTTTCAACAGTACTTTGTTGATGCCATGGCGTTCCCGAACAAGACAGATCCTTTTCCAAACTTGTTTTCCACAATCGACAAACCCCCCGAGAAGCTCATCACAGAATCCCCTGGCGGGCGAAAAAGACGACGACGATAAAAAAGCTTCTTATATTCCCCTTAGTTAACATATACTCGCTTCAAGAGTCTTTAATGAGAGACCGAACAGGCGTTTCCTAAAACGCATATCGTAATCTATGATTATGGTAAGAAGGTGAAAATGTCGAATTCAACTGAAACACCAGTCAACCAGACCGACGTAGCAATGCACGTTGGCTTTTTAATGCTCCCAGAATACACCCTAAGCACCTTTTCTAATGCTGTTGGTATCCTTCGCATGGCCAACCGGTTGAGCGGCCGAGAACTTTACACCTGGACTCTGCGTAGTCTTGATGGAGAACCCGTGACATCCAGTGCTGGATTGGAGATAAATCTGGACGGCAGTTTAAAAGATGCAGATGGAATAAACATACTACTAGTCTGCGGCGGTTACTCGGTCAAAAAATACTGTGACAAGCCGCTGATAGAGAGTTTGCGTCTGATCTCCAAGCACAAAATTCCTATGGGAGGCATCTGTACAGGCAGTTATGCTCTCGCAGCCGCAGGCTTACTTGATGGATACCGTTGCACCATTCACTGGGAAAATATAGCCAGTTTTCGTGAAGAGTTTCCAAAGTTAAATATAGCATCAAGCTTGTTTGTTATTGATCGTGATCGCTACACCTGCTCAGGTGGTATTAGCTCTATTGACCTGATGCTAAATCTTATTGCCAGTATTCACGGCCACCAGTTAGTGCAGCAAATATCAGAACAGTTCACCTGTGATCGTGTACGTACCGAAAAAGACGCTCAGCGCGCACCCCTGAAGTATCTTATTGGGGCTAGTCAACCAAGGTTAGTAGACGCTGTAACATTAATGGAAAGCAACATAGAAGAGCCGCTGACTTTAGATGAAGTTGCAGATTATGTAGGCATATCACGGCGACAACTAGAGCGGTTATTTAATCGTTATCTTCACTGTGCACCGTCACGTTACTACTTAGAACTGCGATTATCCCGAGCGCGATTACTACTCTTACAAACGTCCATTCCAGTAATTGACGTTGCCATTAGCTGCGGGTTTTCCACAGCCCCACATTTCAGTAAATGTTACAGCGACCTATACAGCAAGCCCCCTAGTAGCGAGCGCAGGGCACTGCGCTAGCTGCGATAATCGGTTGGTTTTTTATCAAACGCTTGGCGAAATACCCGAGAAAAATGGGCGGTATCTGAGAACCCACACTCTTGGCCAATGTCGGTAATTAATCGATCAGTATTTTGCAGTAGCCACAATCCGTAGCGCAATCGAATCTTACGATAGAACTTCTGTAGGCTCTCACCTGTGTCACTAATAAATAAACGCTCTAGCTGGCGCTTAGAGATCGCTAAACGATCTGCCATTTCATCGGTACTCAATGGGCGACTTAAGTTTTGCTCCATTAGCAGAAGGGCTCTAGCCACCCAGCGATTACTTACCTCATAATCAGCACCTGGTTGAGGCTGAGGAGCATCAGCGGGGCGTGGATTGTCCATAACCAAAATACGCAGACTTTTGCGGGCCCAATTTTGGCCCAGATGACGCTCAATAATATAGGCAGCCAAATCAGCAGCCACAGCACCTCCTGCGCAGGTAATTCGATCACCATCATCCACAAAAAGCTGGTCTGCAACGGGGGTGACATTATCGAAGCGGTCGGTGAGATCCTTATGATGAAACCATGACACACAGCAACGTCGCTGATCCATCAGTCCCGCTCTAATCATCACAAAAGATCCTGTGCACAGACCTACAATAGGCACGTGAGCGTCATCTGCTCGCTGCAGATAATCAACCACATGGTCACTGCCCTCAAGAGTCTGGTCTAATAGCCCCCCGACCACCACAATATAATCAAAATCTGACGGGTCACGGTAAGTCTCCCATGGTTTCACTGTCACCCCAGCACTAGAGCTCACCGGAGCCAAATCCGACCCCATAACAGTCCACTGACAGTTAACCTGACGGCTTTTGTCGCCCTCATCAGCAGCAAGGCGTAGCGCATCAATAAAGGCCGAAAAGGGCAGTAAAGTAAAGCTAGGCATCAGTACAAAACCTACCGCAAGGTGGGCAGAATGATGCGTCTGTAAGGTCGTTTCAGGCATGGCAAAACACCCTCTATAAGTCGTTTTAATACAACAAAAAATGGTTTTACGTCATAACTATAATGACATTTTAGCCCTAAAACCCTTGTTTTTACGGTTTGAGCGTTATTTTGTCGTTTTTGAGTCACACATTGGCGTTTTTATTCTAGCAGCCCCAACCGTAAAACTGGTCAAATGCACTCTTGATAATCTAGATTTAACTTAGTGGTCACTATGAAACGATACTCTGGTTTTAGTCTGTTAAAAAACGCCCTTAGCTACCATGAAAATTGGCAGAAAGTTTGGCGTAGTCCCAAGCCCAAAAAAGAATACGACGTCATCGTTGTTGGTGGCGGCGGACACGGCTTAGCAACAGCCTACTACTTGGCAAAAGTACACGGTATAACCAACGTTGCCGTTGTCGAAAAAGGATATCTCGGTGGCGGAAACACCGCCCGCAACACCACTATTATTCGGTCAAACTACCTCTGGGACGAGGCAGCACAGCTCTACGAACTGTCCCTCAAGTTATGGGAAGGGCTCAGTAAAGAATTAAACTACAACGTAATGTTTAGCCAGCGCGGTGTGCTTAATTTGGGGCATAACCTACAAGATATGCGCGATATTGAGCGGCGCGTCAACGCCAACCGACTCAACGGTATTGACGGCGAGGTAGTGACCCCAGAGCGAGTAAAAGAAATTGCGCCACTAATCAATATATCTCGGAATAGTCGGTACCCTATCTTGGGTGCCTCCTGGCAACCGCGTGGGGGCACAGCCCGTCACGATGCGGTGGCCTGGGGGTATGCTCGGGGCGCAGATGCTCTGGGAGTTGACATGATTCAGCAGACCGAAGTGACCGGTATTCGTCGAAAAGATGGTGCAGTAATTGGTGTAGAAACAACCAACGGCTTTATTGGTGCGCGCAAGGTCGCCTGTGTTACTGCGGGTAGTTCCGGAGTAGTGGCGGCAATGGCAGGCTTGCGGTTGCCCGTTGAATCACGACCTCTTCAAGCATTGGTTTCAGAGCCCGTTAAACCCTGTCTAGACACAGTGGTTATGTCAAATGCAGTGCACGGGTACATCAGCCAGTCTGACAAGGGCGACTTAGTAATTGGCGCAGGGGTAGACAGCTACAACGGTTACGGCCAGCGTGGGTCATTCAATGTCATAGAGCACACCGTGCAGGCCATTTGTGAGCTGTTTCCGGCATTTAGTCGAGTGCAAATGAATCGCCAATGGGGTGGCATCGTCGACACCTGCCCTGATGCTTGTCCGATTATTAGTAAAACCTCAGTCGATGGTCTTTACTTCAACTGTGGTTGGGGTACTGGTGGTTTTAAAGCCACGCCTGGCTCTGGTTTTGTTTTTGCTGACACCGTGGCTAATGACAGGCCTCATCCCTTGGCTGAAGCCTTCAATATTGGTCGGTTTAATAGTGGAGCCTTAATTGACGAGCATGGGGCCGCAGGTGTAGCCCACTGACACCATTATCAAACATAGTTTGAGAGACTATTTATGTTACAAATTTATTGCCCACATTGCCAAGAATTGCGTAGTGAAGAAGAGTTTAGCTACGGTGGTGAAGCCCATATTGCCCGCCCCTTAGCCCCTGAAACACTCACTGACGAAGAGTGGGGCGATTACTTGTTTTTTCGCAAAAACCCTCGCGGTATCCACCATGAAATGTGGTACCACGTGACTGGGTGTCGTCGTTATTTTAATGCCACACGTAACACAGTGACCTATGAAATTCTTGAGACCTACAAAGTCGGCACGCAGCCAAGCATTGTTGGAGAGGGCGCATGAAACAACTAAACCGCCTGCCTAATGCTGGGCGCACAAACCCTGACCAAAATATTAATTTTACATTCAACGGCAAAGCCTATCAGGGAGTAATGGGTGATACCCTAGCCTCAGCTTTACTGGCAAATGGCGTGGATGTAGTAGGTCGCAGTTTTAAATACTCACGACCCCGCGGTATTGTGGGCCATGGTGCCGAAGAGCCCAACGGTATTATTCAGCTAGGCTCAGGCGCAGCTACCGTACCCAATCTTAAGGTCACTCAGGTCGAGCTTTACGAGGGGCTTGAAGCCTCAAGTGTCAATGGATGGCCAAATGTTAATTTTGATTTAATGGGCATAATGGGATGGTTTGGGCGCTTAATGCCGCCAGGGTTTTACTATAAAACGTTCATGTACCCACAAAAACTCTGGATGACCTACGAGCACTTTATTCGCAAGGCGGCTGGGTTGGGTAAAACACCCGTTGAGGCCGATCCAGATGTTTATGACAAACTTAATCAGCACTGCGATGTGTTGGTGGTAGGTGCAGGGCCGGCAGGTTTAGTTGCTGCGCGTGAAGCAGCAGAGGCTGGTGCCCGAGTCATCATTGCAGATGAACAGAGCGAGTTTGGTGGTAGCCTGCTGGCGTCTACTCAAACCCTAGACAGTGTATCGGCTAGCCAATGGGTTGCGGGCATGGTTGAGCAGCTAAATCGTTATAGCAACGTTCAGCAGCTGCCTCGTAGCACAGTGTTTGGATACTACGACCACAACTTTTTGACCATTTTAGAAAAATGCACAGATCATCTGGGGTTGAGTGCAGGCAATGGACGGCAAGTAAGGCAAAGAATGCACCGAGTAAGAGCCAAACAAGTTGTTTTAGCAACAGGTGCCTTTGAGCGCCCGTTGGTGTTTGCGCACAACGATATTCCAGGCGTGATGCAGGCATCCTCTGTATCAACCTATGTTAATCGCTATGGTGTGGCACCTGGAAGCAAACTTATTTTAGCCACCACCAATGATAACGCCTACCAAACAGCCATTGATTGGCACACCGCGGGTCGAGATGTTGTCGCGGTGGTTGACTCGCGCCAGTCACCTAACGGTGAATTAGTTGAACAGGTCAGAGCCCTTGGTATTCAAATAGAAGTTGGTCATGGCGTCATCGAAGCCAAAGGTGGAAAACGAGTACGTGCAGCCATGGTTGCTCCTCTAAATGAAAGCGGCAGCGCCATAACAGGTGAGGTGAAACGTTTGCCCTGTGATCTTATAGCGACCTCTGGAGGTTGGAGTGCCGCTATTCATCTCAGTTCCCATACCGGCGCCAAACCAGTTTGGGATGAGTCGATTGTAAGCTTTAGACCTGGCGACTCAAAACAGCAAGAGCGCTCGGTAGGCGCTTGCAATGGCACTTTTGGCCTGCGAGACGGGTTAATTGAAGGTGCCACTGCCGGTGCTAAAGCAGCACAACTTGCCGGGTTTGGATTGGGTGCCGTGCAATTTTCGCCTGTAGAGCTTGTAGAGCCGATACAAGAACCGCAGCAGGCACTATTTTTGGTACCTCATAGTAAACCACCCAGTCGAGCTCCCAGCCAGTTTGTTGATTTGCAACTAGATGTTAGCGCAGGCGGTATAGAGCTGGCTGTTAGAGAAGGGTTTGAGTCTGTAGAGCACGTAAAGCGCTACACCGCGTTAGGGTTTGGTACTGACCAAGGCAAACTTGGCAATATTAATGGCATGGCTATCCTAGCCAATGCGCTTGACCAGAGCATCAGCGAAACAGGCACCACTATCTTTAGGCCGTCTTATACGCCCACCACCTTTGGCGCAGTTGCCGGCCGTGATGTTGGTGAATTATTTGATCCAGAGCGATATACCTCAGTCCACAGATGGCATGTTGAGCAGGGCGCCAAATTTGAAGATGTGGGTCAATGGAAGCGACCTTGGTATTTTCCTAAAGGTAACGAGACCCTCGACCAAGCGGTTAATCGCGAGTGTTTAGCGGTGCGCAACAGTGTTGGCATCCTTGATGCCAGCACCCTTGGAAAAATTGATATTCAAGGGCCTGATGCTGCTGAATTCATTACTCGTATGTATACCAATTCATACCTTAAATTAGCATCAGGTAAATGCCGCTACGGCGTTATGCTCAAAGAAGATGGAATGATTTTTGATGACGGAGTCTGTGCCTGTTTAAGCGAAAATCACTACCTCATGTTTACCACCACAGGTGGTGCGGCAGGTGTTTTAGCGTGGTTAGAGTTATGGCAACAAACCGAATGGCCTGAATTACAGGTTTATTTTACCTCGGTTACTGACCACTGGGCTACGGCAACTGTCACAGGACCCAATGCCCGCAAAGTGGTGGCCAAAGTATGCCAAGACATTGATTTAACCTCTGACCAGTTTGGGTTTATGGATTGGCGTAATGGCACAGTGGCGGGAGTTGCAGCGCGAGTGTTCCGTATTAGCTTCACCGGGGAATTGTCTTTTGAGATCAATGTGTCCGCCAATTATGGCCGTCATATTTGGGAGGCCTTAATCGAAGCGGGCAAAGAGTTTGATATCACACCCTACGGCACAGAGACCATGCACGTACTGCGCGCAGAAAAGGGCTTTATTATTGTTGGGCAAGATACTGACGGCTCCATGACTCCTGCTGACATGAACATGGATTGGATTGTCGGCAAAAATAAAGCCTTTAGCTTTATAGGTCAGCGCTCATTATCCCGTAGCGACACTCTTCGCAATAATCGCAAGCAGCTAGTTGGGTTAAAAACGATTGACCCAATTATCGTGTTACCTGAGGGTGCTCAGATTGTTAACGACCCCAAACAGCCTATTCCAATGGTCATGCAAGGCCATGTGACCTCAAGCTATTACAGTGCCAATATGGGGCACTCCATCGCTCTAGCAGTCGTGAAGGGTGGTTTGAATCGTTTAGGTGACACAGTGTATTGCCCAACAGCTGATGGGACCACCGTCCCCGCACAAATAGTCAGCTCAGTATTTTACGACCCAAAAGGAGAGCGCCAGCATGTCTAATACAGGCCATCAGCCCCATTCTGAGTCTTCATTACACTATGGGTTGACCAGTCAGGTTACTGAAAATACACCAAGCAGCCTTGTGGTTCGAGAAATTCATCAAGGTTGCCACCTTATATTGCGCGGCGACAGTGGTGACACACAATTTGGCCACGCTGTATTGCAGGTTACAGGTGTGACGTTACCCACCAAGCCGGGTACTTACAAACGTAGTGGCAATACCAGCATCTATTGGTTGGGGCCTAATGAATGGTTAGTTACCGCGGCAAGCGACGCCTTAAGCCTTGAGAGTGCCTTAAGACAACAGCTTAAAGGGCATGTAGCCGTTGTCGATGTTAGTGGTGGTCAAACACAAGTGAACCTCAGCGGTGAACAAGTTGGTACTCTCCTTAAAAAGGCAAGCGTATATGACTTTGGTTCTTGGGCTGAAGCCTTGGGTCAGGATGGTCGATGCACGCAAACTACCTTTGCAAGCGCTAGCGCCCTTGTGGCTCAGAATGCCGATGGTAGCATTGACCTAATCATTCGCCGCAGTTTTTCGGACTATATTATGCAGTGGCTTTTAGACGCAGTGAAAGATACCGGGTTTAAATCACAGGCTTAGATTGTTCCTTTTGTCGGTTTTCTTGGAAAGAAGATCCTCTTAATTAATTATTAATAAATACTATTTCTGCTAATATAGGCAACCTTGATGGGCTGTGCTGTGAATGTTCCATGCGCGGTGCTAAAACGATAATCTGAATAGGCAAATTTAAGGATAAGTAATGAAGACTCGTATTGAGAGTGACAGCATGGGAGAGTTAAAGGTTCCTGAAGATGCGCTTTATGGCGCACAAACTCAGCGAGCCATTAACAACTTCCCCGTGAGCGGTAAATCTATGCCTGAGGCTTTTGTTCGCGCACTGCTGGTTGCCAAGTCTGCTGCGGCACAAGCAAATACGAGTTTAGGGTTGTTGGCACCGAATGTCGGCAACGCCATTACAGAGGTGGTCCAAGAATTGTTGCAAAGTCCCGAGTTAATGAGCCACTTTCCGGTGGATGTATACCAAACGGGATCTGGTACTAGCTCTAACATGAATGCTAACGAAGTATTAGCGACCTTAGCTTCATCAAAAACTGGCGAATCAGTCAGCGCCAATGATCATATTAATTATGGTCAGAGTAGTAACGATATTATTCCTACTTGTATTCATATTAGCGCGGCTGTTGAGGTTCGAGAGCGGCTTCTGCCTGCTTTAGAGCACTTATATGAGGTTATCTTGGTAAAAGCTAAGAAAGTCGACCATCACATCAAAACCGGACGTACTCACTTAATGGATGCTATGCCTGTGCGATTGAGCCAGAGCTTGCTGAGTTGGGCTACGCAGATCGAACAAAATATTTATTTTATCAAAGCAACGTTACCTAAATTGCAAACACTCGCCCAAGGTGGAACCGCAGTTGGTACTGGCATTAATGCGCATCCTGATTTTGCGGTTGAATTTAATAAGTACCTGAGCGCAGAGACCGGAATAGAGTTCTCTCCTGCAGATAACTTATTTACCCATATCAATACACAGGATGTGGTTGTGTCTTTGTCAGGTCAGTTAAAAACGACAGCAGTTTCAATCATGAAGGTTGCTAATGATCTGCGCTGGATGAATTCTGGCCCGCTGGCAGGCTTAGGTGAAATAGCCCTTGAGGCGCTTCAACCTGGTTCATCAATTATGCCAGGCAAGGTCAACCCTGTGATCCCTGAGGCGACAGCAATGGTTTCAGCGCAGGTGATTGGTAATGACGCGGCAATTACTATTGGCGGCCAGGCGGGTAATTTTGAATTGAATGTTATGTTGCCAATGATTGCAGATAACATACTGTCGAGTATTTCTCTTTTGGCTAATGTTAGTCGCCTCCTTGCAGATAAAGCAGTAGCAACCTTTACGGTTAATGAAGAGCAGCTAGAGTTGGCGTTGGGGCGTAATCCTATCTTAGTGACAGCGTTGAATCCTGTTATTGGTTACTTGAAAGCCGCTGAGATAGCAAAAAAGGCGTATAAAGAAGGTCGTGCAGTGGTGGATGTAGCTGAGGAAGAAACAGATATTCCTCGGGCTGAGTTAGAAAAACTGTTAGACCCGGCAAAACTCACTGAGGGTGGTTTGGGTTAAGCCACTTAAGAATCACATAAGAATTCATTAGACTAGTTAAGAGAGCTAACTATGGCCGATCTATCCGGTAAGACCTTATTTATTAGCGGCGCGAGCCGAGGTATTGGCCTTGCGATTGCAAAGCGTGCTGCAGCAGATGGCGCAAATATTGCCATTGCCGCCAAAACAACTGAGCCTCATCCACGTTTGGCAGGTACGATTTATACAGCGGCGGAGGAAATCGAAGCGGCGGGGGGTAAAGCATTACCGTTAATAGTTGACGTCCGATTTGAAGATCAAGTTCAGGAGGCAATGGATAAAACTGCAGCTGAATTTGGAGGTATTGATATTTTGGTCAATAACGCCAGTGCTATAAATATAGCGGGTACAGAGTTGGTGAGTATGAAAAGCTACGACTTGATGCATAACATTAATACTCGCGGCACCTTTCTTTGCTCTCAAAAAGCAGTCCCTTATCTACGTAAGTCAGATAACCCTCACGTACTGAATCTTTCTCCGCCACTGAATATGGAGATACGATGGTTTCAAAATCATGTTGCTTATAGTATGGCTAAGTATGGAATGAGTATGTGTGTTTTAGGCATGAGCAGCGAGTTTAAAAGAGATGGTATTGCTTTTAATGCTCTCTGGCCACGCACTGCGATCGCTACTGCAGCTGTGGCAAATCACTTAGGTGGCGACATGATGATTGCCAGATCTAGAACACCAGAAATCATGTCGGACGCGGCACATATCATTCTCACTCGAGATAGTCTTGAATCCACGGGAAATTTCTATGTGGATGATGAGGTTTTGGCCTCGGAAGGCATCACTGATTTGAATTGTTATCAGGTGGACACATCATTAGATATCTCTGAATTGGCACCGGACTTTTTTGTTTAATGCAGGGGGTCAATTTTGTTGATGCGCTCTTTTACGGGACAGTTTTAATTTTTATGGAGTTTGACACATGAGCTTAACTCAATCAGCTAAATATTTGCTGTTAATACTAGTTTTAGCCCAAGCTGGATGCGGTAGTGGTGGTTCAGTCCAATCAGATGAAGACTTGGTTTGTTGTAATGAACCGCCACCTACAGGATTGTTGATAGCAGCTGATAACGAAGCTCAGTTTTTGGAGATATTCTCACAATCCATTATTGAAGATGGCGAAGACTATTTAAATAATGATGGTAATGCGGATGTGGTTTTTGCGACAGAGGACTCTGGGCGGAGTTTTACGACGACCTACACGCTCGAAGCCTCTGTCGATGAGCACGACGTTGTAAAATATGATGGAGATCATTTATTTATTGCTCCTAGCCGCAGTATGGACTGTTGTTTTGTGATGGAGGATTTCAGTCGAGTTGCAAATGATGGAGTTGAAGAAGATCCAGACAGTCCCATTGAAGCAGAGAGAGGTATTCGGATTTTAAGCACGGACTCGGAGGAAGCGAGTGCAACATTGGTTAGTATTATCCCTGTTGATGGCGATCTGACGGTTGAAGGTCTCTACAATAAAGATTCAAGTCTGGTATCGCTTAGAAGTTCCAGTTGGTGGGGGACCTTTGGAGAAAGGTTTAGTGCCTCATGGGCATGGGAAGGCCAAACTAGTGCGCTCGATATTTACGATATTAGTGTGCCTGAGCAACCAGAATTAAAACTACAGATCGAAATGGAAGGTGGATTTGTGACCAGCCGCCGCGTGGACAAACATGTATATATGGTCGCCCGTCATACGCCTGAAATCCCAGGCTTAATTAGATACCCCTCTACCCAAGAAGAGATAGAAGAAAATAAAGTATTACTAAGAGACCTAACCGCTGCTGAGGTTTTGCCAACTGTACTGATTAACGGGGAGTCGAGTCTTGTAGTTGAGGCGGATGATTGTTTGTTTATGGATAAAACTAATGAGCAAGCATCTGCTCGTTATGGTTTCCCAGTAATGACATTTCTTATTGCCGTAGATCTAGAATCTGAGTCCATGCTTGGTGCATCCTGCTACATGGGTTCTGTATCAGGTGTCTATGCGAGCGAGAATGCTATTTATCTGACGCAAGCGGAGGGTTATGACGAGGAGTCTAGGACATTATTGCATTCTTTTAAGGCGTCAGACGATCTAACGTATCAAGGTTCAGGTTCGGTCGATGGGCATCTTTGGAGTAGAGGAGAAGTGGATTTTCGAATCAGCGAACATGCTGGCTACTTGAGAGTTGTCACCACTACTCAAAGGGGGCCTTGGGGAAGCGAAGACTCCATTGACCACCAGCTATCGGTTCTTCAACGCTCTAATCAAGAGTTGGCGCTTAACCTAGTCGAAACTCTACCTAACGCTAATAGGCCTGAAAAAATAGGTAAACCTAACGAGAGTCTCTACGGTGTAAGGTTTTTTGGCGATACACTCTATTTAGTGACCTTTGAGACAGTTGACCCTTTGTATGTGATTGATGTGACCAATCCAGAAGATCCCATGATTGCTGGAGAGCTTACCATACCGGGATTTTCTGATTTTCTTCATCCGGTAAATGATGATTTGTTGTTAGGGTTAGGTGCTGATGAGAATGGGCTAACAAAGCTAGAGTTATTTAATATAAGTGACATGACTGCGCCTTATTCCCTGGGTACACACCTTCTTGGAGACGGCAGTTGGAGCTATTCTGAAGCTCGCTATAACCGTCATGCGTTTACTTACCAACAATATGATGAGTCTACTGACCGTTTTGCTGTGCCCTTAACTGTGTATGGAAAAGACGAGGATGATTATTTTCAGCAAAATAGACTTTATATGCTTCAGTTACAGGGCAAAGATAATCCTGCAGTTGCAACGATTGTTGAGGTCGGTCATATCAAGTCGGTAACGGATAATTGGTGGAATAATGGGCCTCATCGTTCAGTATTTGATGATGATGCGGTTTATTTTATTGATGGAACTTCTGTTTACTCAACTCTCTGGTCTAATCCTTTTGAGCAGGGCGGACCTTTTTAATTCTAGTTTATGATTATTTTGCTTTAGGGAAGTACTATTTAAACAAATAGATTGGGCGCACCAACGTCGAAGGCGACCACGAGTCGGTTACCTTCACCTTGATATGGCAGAGTTGCATGCCATATATAGCTAGGAAATAAAACAAGTGATCCTGCTTCGGGTTTAATGCTGTAGTCAGGGTGTAATTCATCTTTTGTCTTGAAAGGCGGTTTTCCTAACACCAGATACCCAGCGTCGGACTGATCGTCAATAACGTCAGGAATATCAATATAGCAGGCACTGCTGTACCAACCCTTTGAATGGATATGCGATTTATGAAATCCACCTTCAGAGGTACGTATTGACCAACTAGCATGAAAATATGGGGTGTCAGGATACTCAGTGATGATAGGGTGATTCTCACCTAACCCCGTTGAATTTAAACTTTCAAAGAATGGCTCTGAAATATCGGCTAGTGATTGCTTTAAGGTATGAATCAAAGGACTTTTACTTTGTGCGAATAAATTGCCAGGCGTTTGAGTTCCCCCACGTACTGACTGGTTCAGGGGGGCATGGCGAGTAATATGTATTTCATTGAGGTGCTCAACGAGATCCTTTCTGAAAGCAGTGAACTGCGAGTAATTTTCAAATTGGGTCTTTAAATTAGCCCGAAAAACTAACTTATTATAGTCCGCAAGTCGCTCATACTCTGGGTCACCAAGACACCGAAGAGCTGTTGCTAATAATGCCAAATAGTACTGGTTGGCTGGCTGACTAAGGTGAAGCTTTTCAGCAATTTCGTAACTATTTCCATAATGACCTAGAGCGAAGTTAGCCAAACAGCTATATCTCAAATGTTTTGATCGGTGAGGTGACGACTTAATTAGTGAAATTATTCCATGGTAGTTGCCTTGCTTTTCAAACACTTTCAGCTTGGCTGACTCCCACGCAAAGTCTTTACCTTGTGTGGTTTCATATTCACTCAGAAGCTTTTCAGCACGATTAATGTCAGAAGATGAGATTAAACGAGTGATAAAGTCTTGAAAAAGACTTGCCGTGGGGTGGTTGCGCCATGCTTTATCATAGTAGATGTAGGGATCATCTTGACCATTTTCAATTGACCAATCTGTCGCGATGGCGATGATACTTTCATCATGTGGCGCCATTTTTAGGGCAGTATTGATCTGGTTTATAGTGCTTTCGTGATTCCCAGAATAGATGCTGTTTAAAATAAGTGCCTCTCGGGCTGGTGCAAGTTGCTTGTTAATTTGCAAAGACCTATCGAGTGACCCAGACGCCTTGTCTGAGTTGCCCTTATGGGCGTGCAGGCGGCCTAATCGATAATGGGGCAGGTAACTATTGGGTTCAATCTTTATCGCTTTGTTGAATGCTTGCTTCGCTCGTTCAAATTGTTCCATTGATGCAAGACATCGTCCAAGTAAAACTAAAGCTTTTAGGTAATTTGGTCTAATCTTGAGTGCTTTATCTAATGTAGCCTTGGCTGCACTAATTTTAGAAACTTGAAATAATGTAAGTGCCAAGTTGTAGTGTAACTCAGGCACCTGTGGAGCTAGCTCTGTGGCACGACGATAGTCATCTATGGCCGCTGAGATGTCGGCTTTAGCTTTGTTTATATCCCCAGATAATGACAGCAGTTGCGGATTTCTTTTGACTTTGGCCATGAGTTTCTTGAGCACTTTTTGTGCGTCATTGTGGCGGCCAGATTGTAGGTAGGCCAATGTGCAAGCATGTAAATGCTGGGGCTGAGTAAGTTTCTTTTGAATCTTGTCAAAGAGCGCGGTTGCCTTCTTTAAATCACCTTGCTTAAATGCTTCGGTGGCATGATTTATTGTTTTTAAAGACATGTTGTAACACTCTTGATAAGGTAATTGCTACAGGCCAAAACAGTGTTGACTATAACGCTATTCGATCATGCAGTCATTATCACTATTTAAATATCAGAGGTGGCAGTTTGAGTAAGTATGAAGTTAGTTGTGAGTTACCTATTAAAAATTGACTGATTCAATCAGTTGCGTAGTTGTTTGCGTTCTTTATAGTACTCTTTTGTTATTTTGCTATTTTATTCAGAGTGGTTCGTTCTGGGACTCAACTAGATTAATAGGCAAGAAGTGTATAGAGTTGAAAAAGAAGCCTTTTCCTTACTTAACTTAATTTGATGAGAGCCTATTTATGTTTACACGAATGGACAGCAGCACAGAAGAAGAATGGCGACATATCGCTGAGGAGCATAAGCCTCATATTCAAGACATGCCCAAACGCGTTATTTCGATGCTACAACAACTAGCAGGGCTAACTTTGGGCTTTGGGACTGATCAATTACATCATGCTTTACAAACGGCAACTATGGCTAGAAGGGCAGGTGCCGATGAAGAGATGATTTTGATAAGTTTAGTTCATGATATTGGAAAAGTTATTAACGTTCCAAATCATGGTCAAATTGCGGCTGAGATCATAAAGCCATATATCAGTGACGATGCTTACAATATTATTAGAACTCACCAAGATTTCCAGGGTGAGCATTATTATCATTACATGGGAAAACCACGGGATTTACGAAAACAGTATGTGAATGAATCTTGGTATAAAAAAGCTATTGAGTTTACAGATGAATGGGATCAAGCAGCATTTGACCCCAGTTTCCAAACAGACTCTTTAGCGTCTTTTGAACCCTTAATTAATACATTCTTTAATACGCCTCGAGCCCTCTAGCTTTTGCTAATTCGCCGGCTTTTACAGTTTGCTGTTTAATCAAACGCCAACCTGTCTAGTGGGCTTTTTGTTGGGGCATAGTACACAAATGATTATGTACCAAGAAAATGCCTAACAAGCACATTAAGTATGCTCCGGCCCATTGGGCGTCCGCCGGACGAGCTAAAGCGCGCCGCTTATGCGTGCGTTATCTAGTCATTGCAACATGGAAAAGGTGAGCTAAACTGGCCAAATTGAGTGACCTAGATTCCGATTTAGTCAAAGAAATGAAGGTTTGAGAATGGTGGGCCCAGTAGGACTTGAACCTACGACCAATCGATTATGAGTCGACTGCTCTAACCAGCTGAGCTATGGGCCCTTGAAAAATTACTGCTCGTCGATAAAGCTACGCAGGTGATCAGAGCGCGTGGGATGACGCAGTTTACGTAGTGCTTTTGCCTCAATCTGTCGAATACGCTCGCGAGTTACATCAAACTGTTTACCCACCTCTTCTAGGGTGTGGTCTGTGTTCATGTCGATACCAAAACGCATGCGCAGAACCTTGGCTTCTCGCGCAGTTAAACTGCCTAGTACACCACGTGTTGAGTCGGTGAGGTTGCTCTTGGTAGCCTCATCAATCGGCTGGGCAATAGTGATGTCTTCAATAAGGTCGCCAATACTTGCATCTTCGTCTTCACCAATCGGAGTCTCCATAGAAATGGGCTCTTTGGCGATTTTAAGGACCTTACGAATCTTATCTTCAGGCATTTCCATGCGCTCGGCCAATTCTTCGGGCGACGGCTCTCGGCCCATCTCTTGAAGCATTTGGCGAGAAATACGATTGAGCTTATTGATCGTTTCAATCATGTGCACAGGAATTCGAATAGTTCTGGCTTGGTCGGCGATAGAACGCGTTATTGCTTGTCGAATCCACCATGTCGCGTAGGTTGAAAACTTGTAACCACGGCGATATTCAAACTTATCTACGGCTTTCATTAAGCCAATATTACCTTCTTGGATAAGGTCTAAGAATTGTAGCCCGCGATTTGTATATTTCTTAGCGATTGAGATCACAAGGCGTAAGTTTGCTTCCACCATCTCTTTCTTTGCGCGCCTTGCCATGGCTTCACCAATTGTGAGACGTCTATTAATATCTTTTATTTGTAGGATGGACAGGCCGCTCATTGTTTGTACCTGTATGAGCTTCCGCTGAGACCGTAAAATTTCTATTTCTTGATTAGCAATGCCATTTGAATAGTCGACTTTTGCTTTCACCAGGGTACCAGTCCATTTTAGATTGGTTTCGTTGCCTGGGAATGACTTAATAAACTCTTTACGCGGCATTTTTGAAAAACGAATGCAGAGTTTCATGATGTTGCGTTCTTCAGCACGGATCTTTTCTACCGCAGCGCGAATAACGGCCACTAGAGGGTCAAACTGACGAGGGGTCAACTTCAGAAACTTAAATAATTCACCGAGTTCCTGCATATTTTTTATAGATGCATTTCCGTCGCGTCCGCAGCGTGCGACAGATTTATCTGTTTTGATCATGAGTGCACGAATTTCTTCAAAGCGTTGAGTGGCTTCTTCTGGATCTAAGCCACCTTCGTGCTCTTCTTCTTCCTCTTCTTCGTCAATTTCTTCACCGTTGGCAATTCTTTCTGCTTCGGCTGCTTCAGCCGCTTGTTGCTGAGCAAGTGCTGATGGAACGTGCTCCATGGGGTTTAAATAGCCGCTGATAACATCAGTGAGTTTTCTCTCTCCCTCAACAACCTTGTCCCATTCAGCAATAACGGCGGCAACATTTGAAGGCCAGTCTGCGACTGCGGACATTAATTCTCTTGTGCCTTCCTCAATTCGTTTGGCGATTTCAATTTCACCTTCACGGGTCAAAAGCTCAACTGAGCCCATTTCTCGCATGTACATGCGCACAGGATCTGTTGTTCGATGCTGCTCAGACTCTACGGACGCAAGCGCAGCGGCCGCTTCAGCAGCAGCAACTTCATCTGGGGTATTGTCGCCGGACATCATGAGCAATGTTTCTGCATCGGGGGCAGTTTCAAACACGGTAATTCCCATGTCATTGATCATTTGAATGATGTCTTCGACCTGTTCAGGGTCGGCTATATCTTCAGGCAGGTGATCGTTCACTTCAGCGTAGGTTAAGTAACCTTGTTCCCGTCCTTTGGCTATAAGGTCTTTGATACCAGATTGTTGCTTATCATTGCTGTCAGTCATAGGGCTGTCTTGCGTAGTTAGAGGTTGGAAAAATAGCGCGCAATTATAGCGAATAAAAATCCGCTTGTCTCAGTCAAACTTATCTTTATTTTACTTACTTATATTTTCTTAGTTTAGACCACAAGTCGTTGTTTTATCTTGTTTTTTAAGTCACTCGATTGTTGGTCATTAGCCAGCTGCAATCGTATCCTGTGTAACTGCTTAATTTCCCGCTCGCTCAGGGTTTTTTGTTCAAGTAAATGGAGTGCTTTTTCTTGGATCGGTAAGGCATCAAACGCGCTTTGAATGACATGGGCTAAAGCATCACTGAACTCTTGATGATCATCACGTCCTGTTCCGACTGGTGGGTGATAGAGCTCACTAGCAGCGAGTGACTGCAGTATCTTTGTCTCAGCTTGATTGCCATGAGTTCCCAGCCAGTAGGCAAAGATATGGGATGGTTTGTAGTGGGGGTTTTTCTTAGCGACATCAAGAACTCGCAGGAATAGCTGTGTGTCTTGATCAGTAGACTGCTTTAAAAATCCGATATCTTCTGCAGCCTCTGCTAGAGCGGGGTGGTTAAGTAGTAACGCAGTGATAAATTTTATTGGAGAAAGTCGAATTTTGGAAGCCCGGGTTGGGCGCATATCAGCATAATCGTCGGCTTCCAAAGAGCTATCTTGCTCGGGATAGTGATAATCGTTGGAGGCGGCATGATTTTGTTGGTCAGTGGATTGGGTTTGTGAGCCTGTTTCGTGATTGGGATCATTGGCGATCGCGGCTCTCTGCTGGGGAGTGACATGAGTAGCGACATAATCGCGCAAGTTGTCCGCGGAGACCCCGGTGCGACGTGATAATTCCTCGAGCATTAATTGCCGAAAAACTCCTTGTGGAATACGGTTTATCTGGGGGGCACAGATTTTACTTAACCGGGCTTTTCCGTCTGCTGTGGAGGAATCAATACCGTCGCTAAGTTGCTCAAAAAGGAATTCTGATAGAGGTTGAGATTTTTCAACCTTTTCGAGAAAAG
>Ga0209307_1000026_pt1 | contig 152424 bp, 144 predicted proteins | sample COGITO_mtgs_1105_FD_185519 | JGI IMG/M metagenome (GOLD analysis project Ga0209307, IMG submission 185519) | Pelagic marine microbial communities from North Sea - COGITO_mtgs_110530 (SPAdes) (version 2) | ecosystem: Environmental > Aquatic > Marine > Epipelagic ... | reverse complement strand
TGCGTCATCTGCCGCTACAGTTGTTTTTCTCACCATGGCCGTTGGCCTTTTTAATTGGGGCCTCGGATTAATCTTTGGGGCCATTTTTGCGCGAAAAGTAGGAGAAAAGTTTTCTCGATTGGAGCTGCCACTTAACTACCCTTTAATTGGCGCTGCTGGGTATTCGGGAATGATGGTTTGGCATGGAGGTTTGAGTGGTTCTTCACTTACAAAGGTTGCTGAAACAGGGCATTTAAAAAAGCTAGTTGCTGACTTTAATCCCGACCTTGCAGTCTTGTTACCCAATCAAATCACTTTTGCTGAAACAGTGTTCAGCCCAATGAATATTGTAATATCTGCAGCTTTGTTAGTCATACTTCCACTTGCCTTGTATCGATTGGGTAAAAATTCAACTTCAGTAATTCCAACATTGAACAGTGTTGAAAAGCCCATAGAAGAAATTATCTCTAGTGGAGCAGAGCGCTTAGATTACTCAAAATGGGTGGGGATAGCTTTTGGGTTGATTGTGTTATTGGTTGCCATGCTAAAATTGCTTAACCAAAACAGTGGTCAGCTTCTTTCTTTTTTTACTGCAAACAATATCAACCTTCTTTTATTGAGCTTAGGGCTATTATTTCACCAGAGTTTTTCAGCATTTCTAAAAGCACTGGAATCTGCAGTTGGTGGAGTTTCGGGAATTTTGATTCAATTCCCATTGTATTTTGGAATAATGGGAATGATGAAAAGTAGTGGGTTAGTTGATGTCTTCTCTCAAGGTATGGTTGGTATTTCGAATGAAACAACTTATCCTATATTCACTTTTATTTCTGCTGGAATCGTAAACATTTTTGTACCAAGTGGAGGCGGACAATGGGCAATTCAAGGCCCTATTATAGTTCAGGCGGCAAGTGACTTGGGTGTTTCACTTTCAAAAAGTATTATGGCATTGGCATATGGAGACCAACTGACGAATATGTTGCAACCTTTTTGGGCCTTGCCATTATTGGGGATTACTGGATTAAAAGCAAAAGAAATTTTGCCTTATACCTTATTGCTATTTGCTTTAGGTTCAATAATTTTCCTTATTGGGTTATTGGTTTTTTAATAAAGGAAGCTTATTTGATCATCTACTCGCTGAAGAATCATGTTCGTAATGCGTTTAGAAACCTCTTTAGCATTCGCGTTATAAAATTGCAATTCTTCGATAGTAAAGAATGAAACTATCGCTGATGTAAGGTGATTTTTGAAACGAAGATCTTCTTTCATTATTTTTCGAATTATCCTTTTTTGTTCAAGCAAGTTGTATGCATTAAAAAGAGGCTCCTTAATCTTTATGTTATTCTTGAAATTGAACAAGATAAATTGATTTTGAAATTTTAAAATAGGGCGCAGTGTTTTGTTCTGGAAAGCCTCAGTCTCTTTAATGTTTTTAGTGTTAAATTGAACTTGAGGTCGGAGCTGTATTAAGTCAAAATCTCTATTCATCTTTAATTTTTAAACAAGACAATTCATTTGAAAATTTGGTTCCTTTAAATATTCGTTCTTTTTGATTTTTAACGCTTAGAATAAGGCTACTTTTGCAGCCAATTTTAGAAAAATGGAAGCAATTAGAAATGTGGCAATTATCGCCCACGTAGATCACGGAAAAACAACGTTGGTTGACAAAATACTCCACCACTGTGAACTCTTTAGAGAGAATCAGGAAACAGGAGACTTGATATTGGATAATAACGATCAAGAAAGAGAACGTGGAATTACGATTTTCTCAAAGAATGTTTCAGTAAACTATAAAGGAACCAAAATCAACATTATTGATACTCCTGGTCACGCCGATTTTGGTGGTGAAGTAGAGCGCGTATTGAATATGGCCGATGGTGTACTTTTATTAGTAGATGCTTTTGAAGGTCCCATGCCTCAAACGCGTTACGTACTCTCTAAATCTTTAGAATTGGGATTGAAACCAATTGTTGTAATTAACAAAGTAGATAAGCCAAATTGTAGACCAGAAGAAGTGCACGAAATGGTTTTTGATTTAATGTTTAACTTAGATGCTACTGAAGAGCAACTAGATTTCTCTAGTGTTTATGGTTCTGCAAAAGATGAATGGATGAGCAATGATCCAGACGTTAAAACGGACAATATTGAGCCTTTGCTAGACATGATCTTAGACAAAGTTCCAATTCCTGTATTTCCTGAAGGAACGCTGCAAATGCAGATTACTACCATTGATTATTCATCTTACGTAGGACGAATTGCGATTGGACGTGTAAGTCGCGGAATTATAAAAGAAAATATGCCGGTTAGTCTTGTTAAAAGAGACGGCAGTATAATTAAATCACGCACAAAAGAGCTATTCACCTTTGACGGCCTGGCTCGTAAAAAGGTAGAAGAAGTACAAACGGGTGATTTATGCGCTTTAACTGGAATTCCCGAATTTGAAATTGGCGATACAATAGCCGACTTTGAAGAGCCAGAAGGAATGAAGGCTATGTCTATCGATGAGCCTACAATGAGCATGATGTTTACTATTAACAATTCACCCTTCTTTGGTAAAGAGGGAGAGTTTGTTACTTCTCGTCACTTGAGAGATCGCTTGATGAAAGAAATGGAAAAGAATTTAGCCCTTAAAGTTGAGGATACTGCTTCTCCTGACCAGCTAATGGTTTATGGACGCGGAATTATGCACTTGAGCGTTTTGATTGAGACAATGCGTAGAGAGGGTTATGAATTACAAGTAGGGCAACCTCAAGTAATCATTAAAGAAATTGATGGAAAAAAATCTGAACCAATTGAACTGCTTACCATTGATGTTCCTGACACTGCTTCTGGAAAAGTAATTGAATTGGTAAATCAGCGAAAAGGCGAAATGGTAATCATGGAGCCTAAAGGTGATTTAGTGCATTTAGAATTCAATATTCCTTCAAGGGGTATTATTGGATTAAGAACTAGTATTTTGAATGTATCTGCAGGTGAGGCAATTATGGCTCATCGTTTTACGGGATACGAACCTTGGAAAGGAGATATTCCAACACGTAAAAACGGAACATTGATTGCCTTAGAAACTGGAATTGCGATTCCATTTGCATTGGACAAGTTACAAGATCGAGGTAAGTTTTATGTTGCTCCAGGAACTGAAATTTATGAAGGACAAATATTAGGCGAGCACATTAGAGCTAATGATTTAACGATAAACATTACTAAAACAAAGAAGCTTACGAACATGCGTACACAGAGTACTGATGATAAAGTAAGGTTGGCTCCTCCAATTATTTTTTCGTTAGAAGAAGCATTGGAATACATTCAAAAAGATGAATATTGCGAGTTTACTCCTAAGAGTATTAGAATGCGTAAAATCAAATTGAAAGAAAACGAAAGAAGGAAGAATAACTAAGGTTATCGAAATTTTTACAATATTAAAAGGGCTTTTCGAAGCCCTTTTTTTATGCTTAATTTTAGGGCTTACCTCAATCTTGATTTATGTTCAAAAACAAAACAGTATTTATCACAGGCGGCGCACGTGGAATTGGAAAAGCAATAGGGCTAAAATTAGCTGCACAAGGAGCTAATATCGTAATAACGGGTAAATCCACTGAACCACACCCAAAATTAGAAGGAACGATATTTACCAGCGCTCAAGAGATGAGAGACGCAGGTGGAGATGGTTTGGGTATTGGCATGGATGTTCGGGATGAAAATCAAGTTAAAAGTGCCTTGGAAAAGGCTGCGGCGCATTTTGGAGGAATTGATATTGTGATCAATAATGCTAGTGCAATAAACTTGAGTGATGTCCAACACTTAGATATGAAACGTTTTGACCTTATGCACCAGGTAAACGTTCGAGGAACGTATATGACCAGCAAATTTGCAATTCCATTTTTAAAAGAATCAGACAATCCACACATTTTGAATCTAAGCCCACCATTGAATTTTGAACCTAAATGGTTTGGACCACACTTAGGGTATTCAATTGCGAAGTACGGAATGAGTTTGTGTGTTTTGGGTTTGGCTGAAGAATTAAAACCTTTGGGAATAGGAGTAAACGCGCTTTGGCCTAAGACTGTAATTGCGACAGCTGCTGTTCGAAATTTATTGGGTGGAGAAGAGGTAGTTAAGCGGTCTAGAAAACCACAGATTGTTGCTGATGCTGCTTTTGAGATATTGAGTAAACCCAGTAAAGAAACTTCAGGAAAATATTTTATTGATGAAGAAGTGCTTAAGGCGGCTGGTGTTTCTGACTTTAGCAAGTACTATGAGGTGCCGGGTAATGAACTGTTACCTGATTTTTTTATTTAATAAACCGATTGATTACGTTTTTTACAATCATTGAGCTTTTTTCATCCTGCTGCAAAGTCCCAGTAAAGCTTATGGAGCTTGCTGAAAACACTTGTCCGCCATTGCTTCTCTTGTAATAAATCATATGAGCGCCACCATTATTAGGGTTTGTACCTACTGCAATGGTATCAACTTCGGGTGAGTAGATGTCGATTTTATCTGTTTCATGTCCGGAGCCTCCAGCACAATTGAAACATTCGGAACTAAAAGTATCACCGTTTTTTAATCCTGTGTTCTCTAATATCCAATGATCTTCATTATATACCTCAAATGGATGGTATGTTCCAATCCCATAACTGGTGTAGCTTACACCAAGAATTGTGGATTGAGGAAACCCTAAATTCTTCCAAAGCCCGCCAGTTGAGGCGTTGAAGTAATGTAAATCCCCTTTTTTCCTTACCTCTAAAATATTAAGGTCTGTATTGATTACTACTTTCCAGTATAATCCATTTCCACCTAAGTACATTAAACTTCCACCGTAATCCAAGTATTCTTTCAGGTATTCCAACATACGTTGACTCCAGTATTCTGGGTGGGCATGAATTATAAGTAATTTGTATTTTGATAGTATGGATTGGTCATTGTGTATGTCTATATCAGCATAAGAATGATAATTGTAATTATTTTTTTCCAACCATTGGTGCATAAATAACTCAGCATCAGCTAAGTGCATGCCAGCCTTATTTTGTTCGGGATTGGCTTGCGGGTTTGGACGCAAAAAACTGACATTTGAAGATGAAGGAACATCGCTATTTACTCTATTTGAGTAAAATGATCCACCACCCCAATTATTATAGGCTTGCCAAGTATTTGTGGATGCTAGTAGTAAAATATCTCCTGAACTTCCTATTGGTGGTTTTACTATAAATGTGACCCAAAAATAACGACCTGCATTATCAATAAGCTTGGCGGAATACATACCACTAGTGCTATTATCAGGTAATTTGTAACTAAAATTATTTTTCCATTTACAGCCCCAAGAGTAACTATAACATAGGTAGTCTTGGGTAAAGCGTGGCAGATTAACAGATCTACTTATCAGCTTGTTTTCTTTTCTAAGCCTATAAATTTCCACCCGGTAATTCACCTCTTTACAATGAATGTAATACCGAATAGTTTCTCCGGGAAAATAGCTTTGTCTGTCAGAGTAACCTTCAATGTAACTCGAATTGATAATGGTGTCTATTTCGTTACAATTTACATAGGTATTCGTATAGTTTTGTTGGGATCTTGTGCATTAATTGCAGCTATTCTTGGGTCTACAATTAATGTTTCTTTATTACATGCGAATAGCAGAGTTGAACCAAAAATTAAAACAAAAACCTTTTTTCTAGGAAACATCTGAATAGTCGTTTATTCAATATCTGGCATCCAACCTGGTGTATAACTCACCCCGGCAGCCTTCAATTGATTTTGAATATCTATTAATTGTGTTTGTATGCTCTTCAATTCATCTTCAATAAATGTCAATTCTGCTATTGCAAGTTGAACTTGTTCCCGCTGAGTTGAAGTAGGTTCAGATGTTGTTCTCCATAAATAATAAACTACCGTTCCCAATCTAGAATTAACAGAAGGCAAAGTTTCAAATTCTCTTTTTGAGATACTTCTGTCTCCAAACAACCGGATATCAATATTTGCCAATTGCTCATAAATTTTAGTCAAATCTTCCATTAGTTTTTTGTCTGCTTTTGGAGTAGCAATAACAGCTTCCTGCAAATAGTTGTATCGATTTATAAAGTCTTTTCTAACATTATTCATTTTACCCATTTGGTTTCTAGCCTCTGCAACTTCTTTAGCAAATTGTTCGATACCACTGCGGTCGTAACCCATTTGTTTGTTGATTTCTAGAAATTTCAATGAAAATTCTTGAGGGCCAACTAATTTGGAAACTTTGCCTTGATACATTTGAAAAATACTCACATTATACTTTCCTGGTAATGCCATTCTACCAAAATCATAACCTTGATAAATGTTTTTTGGTGCTTTATTCTCAGTCGTAACAGGGGATTGCGAATCATATCTTAAGTCCCAAATTACAGATTGAATTCCTGCTTTTGCGGGTTGTTTAATTCTGCGAATTACAGTTCCCGAGTTGTCACTTATTTCTAAAATATAGAAAGGATCTTTTTCGGTGTCCTCTGCTCTTATTTCTTCATGGGTTGGATAAGGAACATTAGCATTGTTTTTAATTAGTTCTTTTTCTTTTTCTATCCGTTGTTCTTTTAACGTTTTAGGAGCTTCTTTTACGAAAAACCGAATTTCTGCTCCAATTCTTGGGTTGGGAGTAGTAAAGTAAGATTCACCCTGAAAAGTCTTTCCTCTTCGACCAAGCCTTGAGCCTTCTAAATACATTTCAGCATCTTTAATAGCGAAGATTTTTGCCGATTCACTTTCTAACACTTCTTCAGTAATTTCTCTGAGCGGAGCGTAATTATCCAACACATAAAATCCTCTTCCAAAAGTGGCTAATACCAAATCGTTTTCACGTTTTTGAATTTCCATATCTCTTACAGCTACTGTCGGTATGCCCGATTTTAACTGAGTCCATTTAGCACCGCCATCAACGGTTACAAAAACGCCAAACTCAGTACCTACAAACAATAAATTTGGATCTACATGATCTTCAGCAATGCAATAAACAGAGCCTCTTTCAGGTAAATTACCAGTTATTGACGTCCAGGCAGCTCCTTTATCTCTTGAACGATAAACGTAGGGTTTGAAGTCGCCATTTTTATGATTGTTGAAAACAGCATATGCTGTGTTTTCGCTATGTTGCGATGCCAATAGCATATTCACATAGGTTTTAGAAGGAACTCCAGAAACGGACTCTATTTTCTTCCAAGTTGTTCCAGCATCTGGTGAAATATGAATAAGACCATCATCGGTTCCTACATAAAGTAGATCTTGCATTTTTGGGGACTCTGAGAGCGCAACAATGTTTCCGTAGATGGTCGTTGATTTGTTTTTTGCTACTGCGTCAATACTCCATACTTTGCCCATAACCGGTAAGGTGTTTCGATCAATTTGTCGTGATAAGTCGCCACTAATCGCTTTCCATGTATTTCCTTTATCATCAGAGCGGAAAAGTTTATTTGCAGCAAAGTATAGTCGCTCATTATTGTGCGGCGATATAATCAGTGGTGCATCCCAGTTCCAACGAAAAGCATCTTCATCTTTTTTAGGCTGAGGTTTTATATCCACAGTTTCTCCAGATGCTTTATCGTAGCGCACTAAGTAGCCGTATTGACTTTGAGCATAAACTATATTTGGATCTTTCGGGTCAATCGCCGATTCAAATCCATCACCACCTTTTGTTACAAACCAATCGGAGTTTGCAATTCCACGTTTGTCATTAGTTCTTGAAGGACCCATTAAAGAGAAGTTATCTTGAGTTCCTCCAGCAATATTGTAAAATGGTTCTGCATTGTCCACTGCAACCTTATAAAACTGTGTTATCGGTAAGTTTGGTTTGAATTGCCATGTTGCCGCAGCGTCAAAAGTTTCATATATTCCACCGTCACAACCCATTAAATAATGGTTTTTGTTAGTTGGATTAATCCACATGCAGTGATTATCTACGTGCTTATTTTTTTCTCCAAGTTTTTTCCAAGTAGTCCCGCCGTCGTTTGAGACCTGAGCCCAAGTATCCATGCTGTATATTCTTCCTTCAATGTGCGGGTCACAGACCAATTCGACGTAATAGTTTCCACTAGAAGCATACTTATTTACTTTTTTCCAGCTTGCTCCACGATTTTCAGAACGATATAAGCCCTGAGTTTTCTCTGTTGCTTCAATCATGGCGTAAAGTACATCGGGGTTTTGTGGTTCTATGGCCAGCGCAATTCTTCCAACATCACCCTTTGGTAATCCATTTTCTAGTTTATCAAAGGTTTTTCCACCATCCGTCGATTTGTAAATTGCAGATTCGGGACCACCACTGATGTAGGTAAAAACATGTCTTCTGCGTTGATGAGCAGTTGCATAAATCACATCTGGATTTCTTGGATCAAAATGAATTTCATTGAAACCGGTATGTTCACTTACTTCTAAAATGTTGTTCCAAGTTTCTCCGCCATCTTCAGTCAGGTAGAGTCCACGGTCTCCGCCAGCGCTCCATAGCGGCCCGTATGCGGCAACAATAACACGGTTGGAATTTCTAGGATCAACTTTAATCATTCCGATATGCTCAGAATTTTTTAGTTCTACATTTTTCCATGATTTTCCGTCATCCATTGATTTATACAGACCGTCTCCGTATGCTACTGAGCGTTGGTTGTTATTTTCACCTGTACCAACCCAAATCGTATGTGGATTATTAGGATCAATAGTTATACAGCCAATAGAGTAGGAGCCTTCGCCATCAAAAATGGGTTCGTATGTAGTTCCCCAGTTTTCTGTTTTCCAAACACCACCAGCTGCTGATGCAACATAGTACGTTCCAGGAATTTTTTCATTGATTGCAATATCTGCAACTCTTCCAGAGGTTAAGGCAGGGCCAACTGCTCTGAATTTAAAAGTAGAAAGCGCGCCACTGTTGAGCTTTGATTCGTCTTTTTTTTCTTCCGACTCTTTTTCTTTTGCAGAAAAGGAATTGAAGCTAATGGCAACGGATAGAATAAGGGCAAAATATTTTTTCATGAAAAAGCGTTTTAATACAAAGTAAGATTACTCAATTTGGAAATTTAATGAGCTAGAAAATTGATAACAGGTCAAATAAAAGTATCGATTTACTCTTCAATTTTCATAACATAAGCATCTGGCTGTAGATTTTTAATTGCAGGCAACATGCTTTCAGCTTCTTGAGCCGATTTATAGGGTCCAACGTAAACTTTATACATTTCACTTCCTCCAGGAAAGTACTTTGGAATCCAATAAATTCCAGCATCATAACCCAAAGCTTCAAGCGTACTGTAATTTGTATTTGCGAGAGGCTTTTTAGAATTAGCGCTAAAAGCAATGATCCAACTGGGGAGTTCAAACTCACCTTTTTTACGGATAATTTTAGTTTTAATGGCCTCTTTTTCTTGATCAGTAGAAGATTTCCCTGAATATTCTTCTTTAGCTTCTTCCATTTCAGACTCCATGTTGTTATCCTTCGAAAGTTCTGTTTCTTTTGAGGATTCAGTTTTGTTATTACCTTCTGATTCTAACTCTTGACCAATAGCTCCTTCTTGAGGTGCTTCAGCTGTACTTTCACTTTCTTCATCAGATGTTTCGTCGCCGCTTATGGCATTTGTAGTCTTTTGTCCAGTAGACTTCGGGCCATCGTCGGTGAAGGAATCATCTAGCTTTTCTATGGATTCTTTTTCCATGATTGAGGTTACAACAGTATACCCAATTGCAATTATTCCAATCAGAAAAAATATTGCGATGAGTATACCTATAAGCTTACTCTTTTTGCTTGTTTTATGTGGATTGTGTTTTTTTGTTTTTGGAGTTACAGGAGGAGGCACAGGTTTGCTTTCGGTTTTCTCTTCCTTAATTTCAGTTTCCTTTTCTAAAGGTTTAGATGTTGATTCAGGGGCCGAATTTGGAATATTCTTCTCAGAGGGTACCGGAGTAACAACTTTAGGTGTTTCAGCATTTGCTGGGGCAGGAGCCGCTGCAGGTTTACTTTCAGGCTCTACTTTTTTTGTAGGAGCAGGCTTTGCTGCAATAGGCTTTTTTGCAGCTGGCTTTGTTATCTTCTTTTTATTATACCCCGGATCTCTATCCCTTCCAGATACCATTTATGTTGCTTTTGAATTAAGCTTGCAAATTAGGCTAATTGAATAAATTAAACAAGATTAATAGACTTATACATTTACTTTTCGTCCTTTCCATTTTGGATTAATCAAAGTAGGTCCAACTATAAGAGTTGATAGATAGATAGGCATTAACAAAGCGGATAAAGCAAATAGACTAAATGAAGTTTTTTCTTCATTGTGAAGACGGTAAGTTTTGATGAAATAATAATCAAGTACAATTTTAAATACTAGGAATACAAGTCCAATTGATAAGTTAAAAACGCAAATGATTAAAGGCATAAACTGCAATATTCCTAGGTAGATCATGACGGATTTATATTTTGGGATTGATACGTTTTTGTTTTTTCCAGCCCAACGTAATCGTTGATGCATAAAATCGGTTAAGCGCTTGGCTCCATGCGTTTTTGCAAAAAGATTACGCGAGTAGGCATATTTTATATTTCTGTTTTTCTGCATAAAATCTTGCAGTAAGAATATATCGTCTCCAGAATCGCCGTTTCGAATGGCCCCAAAAGATGTTATCCAATGGCAATTTCTATACACGAGATTAGCACCATTACAAAGAATCGGAAAACCGTTTCCTGCCATTCCAAACGTTACAAATTGTAAGGCGCTAAATTCAAGTTTTTCGAACCATTGAGCACTACCTTCAATACTAACCGGAAGAACTAATAAGTCAGTGTCTAACTGCACGTTGTGCATTATAGAGTTTAACCAATTCTCTGTTAGAATTGTATCTGCATCAATTTGAATAATAAACTCACTAGTTGCTTCATTATTCGCTTTGAGTAATGCATTTTTTTTACCAGAACCTTCATGCTCTAAAAGGCTTAGGATTGAAGTTTCGAAAGGAAAGTTATCTTCAATGAGGCTTTGTAAGTTGGATAATGAGCCATCATTAGAATGATCGTTTACAAAAATGATTTTGCTTGAATAATCTTCTAAGCGTTGATTTCTTAGCGATTGAATTAGTAAATTAAGGTTGTGTTTTTCATTCCGAATAGGAATTATAATTGTGAAATCTTTGGGTTTATAAATGGTAGGGAAATTGTTCCCTTGAGTAGATTTAATAACATTTCTTACACCTTCATTTAACTTCCAAAGCAATAGGAAGTGCATTGCTATTAAAACAGTAACAAAGAGAATCATTTAGCAATTTTAGATTGATATTTAAGTTGAAGAAGCACTAAACTGCCAAATAAAGCCGGTATTGCTATATTTATTATCCACAATGTAAAAGAAGCCGATATAATACCCAATGTATTGTCTGAAATTCCAGATAAAACAGCGATTGAAACACCTTCCCTTATTCCAAGTTCAGATAAAGCGATGGTTGGCACAATTGCTAGTGTTAGATAAATTATGGGAATATAAATAAGACTAAAAAATCCGTTGAGTTCTACTTCGTAAAAAGTAAGAATGGAAACAAATTGAAGAAAGAAAACAGTGTATCTAACGACACTATTACCAAGTAGCATTGGCAATATTTCTTTTGGTATTTTGACTTTGAGTGCAGGTTGATTTAGGATTTTTTTAAGCCATTTTATTTTGGAGATTAGCTTTAACAATCGTGTAGATCGAGTATAAAACAATAACACTAGAATAGAGAAAGTGGCTAAGATCAATTGCACTAGCGTAACGATGAGATTAGTTTCAAATATTAAATAATTAGGAATAAGTGCAATGAGACTTATTGATCCTATGACTAGCGTTGTTGTAAGTTGCGATAAGCTGCATATTGCATTTGAAAAAATGCCTTGTGTTCTGTGGCCTAATGGAAGCGTCAATACTCGTCCTGCAAATTCTCCAATTCTGTTTGGTGTAAATATTCCAAGAGCAACGCCCGCAAGAACTGATTTGAAAGATGAAATGCGTGAGATTTTGTAGACCCCTTTCAAAGAAATCGACCATTTTTTACTTTCTATGAACCAGTTTAATGGCATTAGAATAAGTACAAAAGCTAACCAAAGAAAATTTCCACCATTATTAAAAATAGAATATTGAAAATCAATAATTTCCTTGGAAGAGTAGTGGTAGAGCGATTTTGATAGGACCCAATAGAATACAGCAAGGACCACTATTATTTTGAATGCAAAAAATACGTATGTGCGATTTGATAAATTCACGTCCTCTTTTAAAATATTATCTTGACCGCTTCAAAAGTATAGCATGAAAAAGTAAATGGAGGATAAAATAATTCTAGGTATGGATCCCGGTACAACGCTCATGGGATATGGAATAGTTCATGTGAAGAGCAAGAAGCTCCACTTGGTCACTATGGGGGTGATACACCTAAATAAGCTTCCAGAGCACTCTGATAAATTAAAAAGAATCTTTGAGAGGACATTGCAGTTAATCGATTCGTATCATCCTGATGAATTCGCAGTTGAAGCACCTTTTTATGGAAAAAATGTGCAATCGATGCTGAAATTAGGAAGGGCTCAAGGAGTATCTATGGCCGCGGCATTATATCGAAATATTCCCATAATGGAATATGCGCCAAGAAAAATAAAGCAATCTATAACAGGAAACGGAAATGCAAGCAAAGAACAGGTGGCTGCGATGCTAAAATCCCTGATGAAAATTGAAGAAATGCCTAAACATTTGGATGCAACAGATGGCTTAGCTGCAGCGGTATGTCATTATTTTCAAGGTGGTGTAAGTAGTGGAGATAAGAAGTATTCGAGTTGGGAATCGTTTGTAAAGAACAACCCTAAAAAAGCACGCTAAAGATTAGCAATAATTTTGGAGGCAATTGATTCAAATTCTTCACTAGTTAAGCTTTTTTTTGGTTGACTGAAGTTCATATCGTTTTCATGGTTTATTGGGATAAGATGTACGTGAGCATGAGGCACTTCAAGCCCAATGACCGCCATGCCTACGCGATTACAGTTAAATGATTTCTTTATAGCCGAGGAAATCGTTTTGCTCAAAGAAAACAATTCAAAATAAGTTTTATCTTCTAAATCAAAAAGTTGATCTACTTCTTTTTTAGGAACAACTAAAACATGTCCTTTTTGGAGAGGGTTAATATCTAAAAAGCTAAAGCAAAACTCATTTTCTGCTATCTTGTAGCATGGAATTTCGTTAGCTATAATTTTTGAAAAAATTGATGACATTATCTAGTAATATCCAATATTTTGAACTTTAATTGTCCTGCAGGGATTAATACCTCTGCTATGTCATCTTTTGCCTTCCCTAAAAGACCTTTTCCAATCGGAGAGTCAACACTAATTTTTCCAGCTTTAAGGTCTTGTTCGTTTTCAGCTACCAAAGTATAGGTCATTTTGGTTTTATTCGCCTGATTTTCTATCGTTACTTTAGATAAAATGCGCACTTTAGAATTATCCATGATACTCTCATCTACAATTCTTGCATTAGATATTAGTTCTTCTAGTTGACTAATTTTAAGTTCAAGCAGCCCTTGAGCTTCTTTAGCAGCATCGTATTCAGCATTTTCAGATAGATCACCTTTATCTCTGGCTTCTGCAATTTGTTCCGAAATACTGGGTCTTTCTACAGTTTTTAACTGGTAAACCTCATTTCGTAATTTTTGCAACCCTTCTTCCGTATAGTAAGCAACTTTTGACATATTACTTGCTTTTAGTATGTGTTATAAATGAAAAAATGGAATCCTAATAAATAGGATTCCATTAATTTAATAGTATTATCTTTTTAAGTATTATAGATTCAAACGTAACCCAAACATATGGTTTCCTCCATATGGATTTGTAAATACATATGAGTAATCAATTGCAATGGAAGTGCCATTTTCATTAATTGGATATACAAAGCTTAATCCAGCAGAAGGTCCCGTATACATTGTTGTTCTATCGCTAGTAGAGAAAATACCCTCTTGATATAATAATCCAACTCTGGCCATAACCATTTCTCTCCAAGCATATTCAGCACCTACCCTCAATTCATCCTTACCGAATGATTTCGAAACAAATGTTCCAGCTGGTGTTATTCTATGTTCTGTTTTGCCACTTTTACCACTTGTATCACTAGCTGCTCCAACATATATGTCATATGCTACGCCCATGTTTAATTCAGCGGGCATTTCAAATGCTTCAGACCTTTGATTAAAGGTGAATTCATTTCCATTAAAATCAGTTTTGACAGAAAGACCATTTCCTTCAAATTTTAGTTTAGGTCCAATATTCCGTAAAGCAATACCAAATTTTAAGTTATCGTCCTTGCCAGTTACATATCGAATTCCAATATCAAAAGCTACACCTTGTGTTTTGACGTCCGTAATAGCTTCTGAAATCACTTTAACTGCTACACCAGCATAAATACTATTCGAGAATGCTCTTGCATATGCAAGATTCAAATTAAGGAATTGCGGAGCATAAACTCCAATTCCACCTTCGGGATTGTCTTCAGTTGTGACATTAATATCTCCAAAAGCCATATTCATTATTGAAAATCCAATCACATTTCCTTCCCCTACTTTTTGAGCAAGGCCAAAAGTATTAATGTTTGAAGCACCACCCATAAATCTTGAAAATCCATATTGAATTTCCGTTTTCGGAGTAAATGCTAACCCCGAAATATTAGAAGCTATTGACTCAAGTCCAATTACAGAAGTAGAATTAGCATTTGCAAATCCAGAACTCCGAGTCCAAGGATTAATAGATAATTCATTGGCCCCATTCTGTCCAATTCGGTCTTTATTACCTGCAAAAGCTGCACTTGATAATAACAAACCAAAAAACATTAGTAGCAATAAAGTTTTATTATGTCTATATCTCATCATATTTCGATTATTCTCCCTAAACAATAATTCTAAAAGTTATCTAAATCAATGGGTCTCATTACAGCCATCCATTTAAGGATAGTTTCTCCGATTCCTGGTGCATCAATGTGGTATATGTACATTCCCGATGCAATTGGAACTCTCGATTGATTTTTAAGGTCCCATTCTAAGAAAGTTATTGTATCGTCATCTTTCTCTAAAGTTCTTACCAGTGTTCCGTTAATGGTATAAATACGAACGGTAACAGTTTGAGGCCCAGCATTGTCTTGCGCTATATCATAAATCTCATTACTGGATAACCCTTCTGATTTTCCGTAGTGATTGAACAAAGCATCTTGAGCAGTCAATAAATTTGACGTTAAAAGAAAAGCAACTATGAAAGCTAGAATCCTCATTGGTGAGATTAAAGTATTATAAAACCAACTCCTAGAAGCTGAATAAAATCAGAAATTGATTTTTAATAAATAATCGGTTGATTTATGGAAGTAAGTGGAAATTACTTTGGGCGTTTGTAAACTGGCACCGTGCTGCAAGGCTCTCCATACATGAGAGACTTAGCAAAGGGTTGTAACTTATTTGTAATTTCAACCCACGCAGCTTCAGAAACGGTTCTATCTCCGCAGCCTTTTATTACAATTCTTGTATCTTGATATTCATTAGAATTGATCGATCGAATAGCTTGCAATAACAGCTGCTGTTCTACCTCTTGCTTACTTCCAAAATGAATCGTTACTGCAAATTCTTGCAATGCAGAACTCAATAACATGTATGCCCAACTTGGAATAATTGCATCAACCGAACAGGTCAGTGCTACATGCTTATTTTGATAAGTCGACCAATCGTTTTCTTTAATAAAAGCTCTGAAATCTTTTTCTTTTAACGCAATTTCTTGCCAAAGATTTTGGGCAATATCGTACTCAATTATTTCTTCGATTGGAAAAAAATCGGCCATATCTAGCTGAATTAAGCCAGATTTTGCAACTTTATTTATTATTTCGTTATTCATAATTTTTCTCCCGCGGAATACGCAAATCTCGCAGATTTTTCCGCATATTAAGTTTTGTATGGATATTCAAATCTGCACGTATCTGCAAGAATTGCGGGCAATAAATCACATAAAACCTAATTCCAATTGAGCTTCTTCAGACATCATATCTTTTTCCCAAGCAGGCTCAAAAGTGATAGTCACTTTAGCATCGCTTACAATTTGAATTCCTTTTATTTTTTCTTCCACCTCAGCCGGCAAACTCTCTGCAACTGGGCAACTTGGCGATGTTAAGGTCATTAAAACATCTACTTGTGCAGTATCGCTAACAGCAATATCATAGATCAATCCTAACTCATAAATATCCACCGGAATTTCTGGGTCAAAAATCGTTTTTACCACCTCAATTACTGTATTCTCAATTACTTTTTTATCCATCTTAAATTGCTTTTGCTGAATAAGCTAAGGCGTATGTTTTTATTTTTTTAATCATTGATACCAATCCGTTTGAGCGTGTTGGTGAGAGGTGTTCTTTCAATCCAATTTTATCTACAAAATATAAATCTGATTTCAGAATTTCATCTGCTGTTGAATTACTCAAAACACGAACAACCATCCCTACAATTCCTTTGGTAATAATAGCATCAGAATCTGCTTGGAAGTGCAAAGTTTCTTTTTCTTTAGAAGGAATCAACCACACTCTACTTTGGCATCCTCTAACTAAATAATCTTCAGATTTATCCGCTTCAGCAATTCCTTCAACGTCCTTACCCAAATCAATGATGTACTCATACTTTTCCATCCAGTCATCGAACATGGTGAATTCCTCAATAAGTTCGTCTTGTCTTTCGTTAATCGTCATACTTTTTTCCCGCGGATAGCGCCAATTGCGCAGATTTCACCGCAGATTCTTTATTTAATATGTCTATTTCAACTTGAATCATTCCTTTAACCCATTTACCTTTCTAAAAATACCATCCTTAATATTATTCTCATTAAAGTTTACCAGAATACCTAGTTGCAAATTTGTCAATTTTAAATAGGTTAGAACTTGTTTATGGTGAACATCCATTACAACTTCAACTGATTTTAATTCAATTAAAACTTTATCCTCTACCAATAAATCAAGCCTGTAACCTAAATCCAACTTTTCGCCTTTTTACTTAACAGGCACAGGAACTTCTTTTCTAACATTTAACTCTCGTTCTAATAACTCAAACATCAACGCCGCTTGATAAACAGACTCAAGCAGGCCGGGCCCAAGCTCATTGTATACATCGAAAATTGCTCCTCTAATTTCATATGATATTTCGTTCTCAGTCATCTGCGATTTTCTGCGAAATCAGCGGGCAACTAATTGAACATTTTTTTGACTCTTAATAATCCTTCATACAAAGCATCAATCTCTTCTTTGGTGTTGTAAAAAGCGAATGATGCTCTTACAGTTCCTGGAATACCAAACTTGGTCATAATTGGCTCTGTACAATGGTGACCCGTTCTTACCGCTATTCCTAATTTATCTAAAATAGTTCCTGTGTCGTATGGATGAATTCCATTCAATAAAAATGAAATTACGGAAGCCTTATGCTTTGAGGTTCCATAAATGGTAAGACCCTCAATTTGACTCAGCTTTTCCGTTCCATATTCAAGCAGCTCTTGCTCATAATCGGCAATAGCATCAAAACCAATTTGGTTTGCGTAATCAATTGCAGATTTTAACCCTAAAACACCGGCAATATTTGGTGTACCTGCTTCGAACTTAAATGGCAATTCGTTGTAAGTAGTTTTCTCAAAAGACACCGACTTAATCATGTCTCCACCACCTTGATAAGGACGTAGTTTATTCAACCATTCTTCTTTTCCATACAAAACACCAATGCCTGTAGGGCCGAACAACTTATGTCCAGAAAATGCATAAAACTCACAATCTAAGCGCTGGACATCAACTGCCATGTGAGGTACCGCTTGAGCACCATCTAATAAAACAGGAATTCCTTTTGAGTGCGCGGCTGCTATAACTTCTTGAACAGGATTTATTGTTCCTAAAGCATTAGAAATATGATTTACCGCAACCAATTTTGTCCGATCAGAAAGTAGGCTATGAAAAGTCTCCATTTCCCATTCACCTGAATTAGTAATAGGAATAACCTTGAGTATTGCACCAGATTGTTCACATGCCATTTGCCAAGGCACAATATTGGAATGATGTTCTAATTCAGATACAATGACCTCATCTCCTGCAGTTAAAAAATCTCTAGAAAATCCGTTTGCTACCAAATTGATTCCGTCCGTAGTCCCTTTCGTAAAAATGATCTCATGATCGTAAGACGCGTTAAGGTGGCTTTGCACTGTTTTTCTTGCTAACTCATATTCCTCGGTAGCAGCAGCCGATAGTGAATGAACTCCTCTATGAATATTGGAGTGCTCATTGGAGTAATAATCAGCAACTCTATCAATTACCACTTTTGGCTTTTGAGTAGAAGCTGCATTGTCAAAATAAACCAAAGGTTTGCCGTTCACTTCTTGGTGAAGCACAGGAAAGTCCTTTCTTATTTGCTCTATGTTCAACTCTGTTTTTACCACTGTTAAACCTTAAATTTTTCGTCGATTAAGTCCTCAATGTGCGTTCTAAAGGACTCTAATTTTATTTCTTCTAAAACCTCGAAAACAAATGCTCTGATCATCATTTTCTTTGCGCTAATTTCACTTACACCTCTAGTTCGTAAATAAAAAACGGCTTCTTCATCCAATTGCCCAGTAGTTGAACCGTGCGAGCATAAAACGTCATCTGCGTATATCTCTAATTCTGGTTTTGAGTTGATGGTTGCATCGTCGCTCAACAAAATATTTTGATTGCTTTGAAAAGCATTAATCTTTTGAGCGTCAGGCTGAACCATTACTTTTCCGTTAAAAACCGCAGTTGCTTTATCGTCGATAATGCCTTTGTAGTTTTCGCTAGAATTACAATTCGGAGCAATGTGATCAACATAAGTATGATTGTCAAAATGCTCTGAACCAGAAGCTAAATAAACTCCATTTAATTTGGTTTCGCAATTCTCTCCTTCAACAGCAATATTCAAATTGTTTCTCAGGATTTTACCTTCCAAACAAATGGTATGAATTGCAAATCGACTATCTCTTTTTTGCTGAACCGTAGTTGTATTCACCAAGAAATTTTCATCTCCACCTTGTTGCAACTGATGAATGTTCAATTCGGCATTTTGCGCAACTTTCATTTCAGAAACTACGTTCCAGAAATTACCGGTATTTCCATGGTTTTGAAAATTCAAAATGAATTGTGCTGAGGCATTTTTAGCCACTTTAATTTCAACTCTGGGTTGAGCTTGTAAGTTACTTGCACTATTTGCAAAATTCAACTGTAGCGCTTTTTCCATAACTACTCCAGAATCAACCGTAATCTTGATACCGGAAGTAAAATATGCAGTATTTAATGCCGCAAAAAACTCATGCTGATACTCAATTAAAGAAGTATTAACCTGCTCAAGTGGAGTAATAGAAACTCCCTCTGGTAACTCCCCAATCAACTCTCTAAAAAAACCATTGATACAGTTTAAATGAGCTGCGTCTTCATTAATAGATTCAATAGCAATATCCTCAGTTGATTCTTCTAAAGAAAACCTACTGTTTTGGATTTTTGTCAATCGTGTGTATTTCCAATACTCGTCTCGAGTAGAGGGAAAATCAAGATTGTGCAATGCTTTTTGGGCAGCAATACTTTCTCCCGATAGGCCTTCTGAAACTCTGAATTGCTCTAAAAACAATTCTTTTTTGTCAATTACAGCTTCCATTAAACCAATTCTTTTGTCAACCAATCGTAACCTTTTTCTTCCAGTTCTAGTGCCAATTCTTTTCCTCCAGTTTTCACAATTTGGCCTTGATACAATACATGCACAAAATCAGGAACTATATAATCTAACAAGCGCTGGTAGTGTGTAATTACCACTGTTGCATTTTCTTTAGTTTTCAAACGATTAACCCCGTTTGCAACAATCCGCAATGCATCGATATCTAATCCTGAATCGGTTTCATCTAGAATTGCCAACTTAGGCTCCAGCATTGCCATTTGGAAAATCTCGTTTCTTTTCTTTTCTCCACCAGAGAATCCTTCGTTAACCGAACGACTAGCCAAATTGTCTTTCAATTCAACCAATTCTTTTTTCTCTTTTACTCTTTTCAAGAATTCTTTAGCAGCCATTTTCTCTTCGCCTTTATAAGCTCTGATTTCATTGATTGCCGTTTTCAAGAAATTGATATTGCTTACTCCTGGAATTTCAACTGGATATTGAAAAGCTAAGAATAACCCTTCTGCAGCTCGTTCTTCTGGAGCTAAATCCAACATGTCTTTTCCGTCAAAATCTACTGTTCCACTATCGACAATATAGTCTTCTCTACCTGCTAATACTGAAGCTAGAGTACTTTTTCCAGAACCATTTGGCCCCATGATAGCATGCACTTCACCAGCTTTTACTTCTAAGTTTAAGCCTCTCAGGATTTCTTTTCCTTCTACACTTACTTTAAGGTCTTTTATTGATAACATAGCTTTTATTTATCTCCCGCAGGTTTCGCTGATTTCGCAGATTCAACCCGCAGATTTTTATTTTTCACAGTAAACTATTTACTTGAGAATTGATCGTCTTTGTTTTTAAATAAAATATTGAAGGTGGTAAGGCTGCCATAACTCCGTGTTATATACTGCTGCATGTGCACCTTGTCTTCGTCCGATAACTTATCGTGACTGTTTAAATTTTGTTCTAGTACTCTTAATCTATCGCGCACCATCACTATTTTGTGAAAGAATTGCTCGATAGGAATTTCTTTTGATTGCAAATCAGGATTTCCAGGATTAAGCACCATAGTTCCACCTTCCCACTTTTCGCCCAATTCAACGATTTCACTTATGCCATTGAATTCTTCTAAAACGTTCTTCAGCAATCCAACGATTTCATCTACCGATTTTCCATCAGCAGTCGGAGCTTCTAAATCCCCTTCTTCAAGAATCTCGAATTCCTCGGTCAATCTTGAGAAATCCATTTTTCCAGAACGTTCGAATATCACAGTAAAACCAGTAATACCACTAGCAGTAATTACTCCTTCTCCGTAGCGTTCGTGATCGACTTTTGTTCCTGTTTTAATATCCATAATACTTTCCCGCAGATTCCGCTGATTGTGCAGATAAAACCGCAGATTTTTTTCTTTTCCTCTTAAACTTCTAATTCAACATTCAAAACTTACAATTCATCATTCGAGCGCAGCGAGTCTATCCTACAGAACCCTCTAAAGAGATATCCAATAATTTTTGAGCTTCCACTGCAAATTCCATTGGTAATTGATTCAAAACATCCTTACAATAACCGTTTACAATTAAACCAATTGCTTTCTCAGTATCGATTCCACGTTGGTTGCAGTAAAAGATTTGGTCTTCACCAATCTTAGAAGTGGTAGCCTCATGCTCCACTTTTGATGATTTATTTGAAGTTTCTATGTAAGGAAAAGTATGTGCACCGCAAGTATCTCCCAAAAGCAATGAATCACATTGTGAGAAGTTACGCGCATTGGTTGCGCTCTTATTTATCTTCACCAACCCACGATAAGAGTTGTTACTTTTTCCTGCAGAAATTCCTTTTGAGATGATCGTCGACTTGGTGTTTCTACCAATGTGAACCATCTTCGTTCCTGTATCGGCTTGCTGGTAATTATTGGTTACTGCAACACTATAAAACTCTCCTACAGAATAATCACCTTTCAATACACAACTTGGATATTTCCAAGTAACTGCTGAACCTGTTTCAACTTGAGTCCAAGAAATCTTTGAATGATCACCTTCGCAAAGCCCACGCTTGGTAACGAAGTTAAAAACACCTCCTATACCTTCAGCATTTCCTGGGTACCAGTTCTGAACGGTAGAATATTTAACCTCAGCACCTTTGTGCGCTACAATTTCTACAACTGCAGCGTGCAACTGATTCTCATCGCGCATTGGAGCTGTACAACCTTCTAGGTAACTTACGTAACTATCTTCATCGGCTATGATCAACGTTCTTTCGAACTGACCCGTATTTGCTTCGTTAATTCTGAAATAGGTAGACAATTCCATTGGGCATCTGATGCCTTTAGGAATGTAACAAAACGAACCATCTGTAAATACAGCAGAATTCAAAGCAGCATAGTAGTTATCGTTTATTGGAACTACAGAGGCCATGTACTGTTGCACCAAATCGGGATGATTCTTAACTGCCTCAGAAAATGAGCAGAAAATAATTCCCTTTTCAGCCAATGTTTCTTTAAATGTTGTTGCTACAGAAACTGAGTCCATAACAATATCAACAGCTACGTTAGTCAGACGCTTTTGCTCATCGATCGATATTCCTAGTTTTTTGAAAGTATCCAACAATTCTGGATCAACCTCATCTAAGCTATCTAACTTCTTCTTTGGCTTTGGAGCTGCATAAAAAATAAGCTCTTGTAAATTCGGTTTAGGGTATTCAACATGGGCCCAATCTGGCTCTTCTAAAGAGAAAAACTTTTCAAGTGCTTTTAATCGAAAATCGAGAAGCCACTTAGGCTCGTTTTTCTTTGCCGAAATAAATCGAATGATATCTGCATTCAATCCTTTTGGGGCATTGTCAGACTCAATATTGGTGGTAAATCCATATTTGTATTCTGACTTTATGTGTTCGTCAAGCGCTACGTCTTGTTGTGCTAATTTATCTGCCATTTAGTAACGGTTTAAAATTGAATAAAATGAACCCCTTCCGCCTGCGGCACCTTCCCCGTTGGGAAGGACAAAACGAATGAGCCCCGTAATTGCGAGATGAGTTTTTTTAATGAGTATAACGCCGAAATCGAACATTTAAACAAATATTAAATTGAGAAACTTTCACCACAACCACAAGTACGCGAAGCGTTAGGATTGTTAAAAGCAAAACCTTTACCGTTAAGACCACCGCTGTATTCCAAAACAGTTCCTGCTAAATACAAGAAACTCTTTTTGCTTACCGCTATCTTAATGCCTTGATCTTCAAAAATTTTATCGTCTTCTTTAGATTCGGTTTCAAAATCCATTTGGTAGGTGAGGCCACTGCAACCGCCACCTTCAACACCAACACGAATTACGGCATTTTGAGGAATCTTATCTTCTGCCATAAGGCGGAGGACTTCTTCTTTTGCTTCTGCTGATACTTTTATCATAATTATAAAACAATTAGGCAAACTACTTAGTCCGCATGATTGCAAAGTTATTTAGATTAGTTCTAAATAAAAAGAAAATAGGTTAATAATATACCTACTATTAGGTAGGAACTAAATCATCTAAAAATAAAATCCCAACTATTGATTTTGGCTCAGGTCGTTTATATGTAACCTAAAAATATATAACTATGAAGTCGATAAGAAAAATTACCCTAAGCCTATTAGTATTAATGTCCATCACAGTTCTTTCCTGTAAAAAAGAGGGCTGTACTGATTCAACAGCAACTAATTACAATTCGAAAGCAAAAAAAGATAACGGCACTTGTTTGTATCCGACGAAAACTGATCCTGATGATCCTATAGACCCTGTTGATCCTACCGACCCAATTAATCCAAAAGACTCAACCGATAAGGAAAACGTCATAACAGAGACTTTTGCATCTCTTGATGCTTTTAGAAAAGCTAACGCAATACCATTCGAGACGTTTAGCTTCGATGCATCTGTAGGTGGAAATTTTAATACTACAAAAGGTATGATAATAAAAGTTTCTCCAAATTCACTTGTCGACTACTCAGGAAATGCAGCTGTTGGAAACATTGTAGTACGTATAAAAGAAATTTACAGCAAATGGGATATTATTACTTCTGAAGTATATACGGAATCGTATGGAATTCCTTTAGAATCAGGTGGCGAGTTTTTTATAGATGCCAAAGCCAATGGAGCTCCTTTAAAAGTGGCGCCAGGTAAATCCTTAGCGATTTCAATGCCTGCACAATCTACAACGGCAGGAATGCAACTTCTTACTGGTGGACAAAGTGCAGATACCACCGCAAGATGGACACCTGTAGATTCAACGGATACCACTTCTCGTTTTAATTACCCACCACCTTCACCCCCATCGCTTTATGAAATAAAACTTGGGATTTTAGGCTGGATAAACATTGATCGATACTTACATAATGGCCAAACTGTTACCTGTGAGTTTGAGGTTACAAATCTTCCTAAACTAGATCCAAGAAATACAAGATTTGTTGGAATAGTGAAAGGTGTTCATTCTGTTTACCAAGGAGGAGCTCAGTACTCAGAAGCAGGAGGAAAAGCTAGAATAACTGCCAACAGAATAATACCATCGCTGCCCTCATTGCATTTGGTTTATACTATTTCAGATAGTAAACTGTATTTTGTTTTGTTAGAAGATGCACCAAATCCAAATGCATTAAATTCTATATTTATGAAACAGATTACTAGCTCAGATTTAAATGAAATAATCAATGATCTAAAATAAGTTGAAGAGTTAATTCAAAATTTTCAATAATTTTTAAAAGGGCGAAATGACGACAGAATTTAAGGTTGTCTTTTCTCTCTTTTTTTAGCGTTCAAGAAATGTGTGAAAAGCGTTATAACAAAGCGCTAACAATAAAGCAAATCAGCTTGAGACGTGGGTTCTTAATTTTCAACCTATACTCCTTTTTAGAGCAGTTCTTGAAAAAGCGAATCTTTAAAACGAGCTAAGCTTATTTAATGCGGCAATCTATTTTTGACTAAGCCGTATGTAAACGTCCCAATAGTTGCTCCAATTATGGCTAAAATCATTATGGAATAACCCGCACCCGTTAATGCAAACAATGGAGCTGGACAAGCACCCGTAAGCGCCCAGCCCAACCCAAAACAAATTCCTCCAACAAGGTTTCCAACTTTCTTAAGTGGCTTTGGTTTCAAAACTATTGGCTCTCCATCGATCGACTTTAGGTTGAATTTTTTAATGATTTGTATGGAAATAGCACCCACAACAATGGCACTACCAATTACACCATACATGTGAAAAGAATCGAACAAAAACATTTCTTGAATACGGAACCAAGAAACAACCTCAGCTTTTATCAAAAGAATCCCGAAGCTAATACCGAGTAATAAAAATTTTGCGTACTTCATTTTTCTATAGTGATAAAATGGTTGGGAGCATAAAATAGGTCATAAACAAACCTCCAATAAAAAATCCAATGACAGCAATGAGCGAAGCCAACTGAAACAAAGACAGCCCCATTATAGCATGGCCTGATGTGCAGCCTCCTGCATAACGAGCACCAAACCCGACAAAAAAGCCACCCACGATGGCAATTATAAATAAGCGAAGCGTAAAAACATCATCCCAGTTAAAAACCTCTTGAGGCAATAGCGAGCTTAAATCTGTTATTCCCATACTAGACAGGCGCTCGACTGTCGCTTCACCCAATACAATCGGACTTCCATCAGTCATAAAGTTTCCTGCTACGATTCCTCCGATGAGTATTCCTGCTAGAAAAACTAGGTTCCAAATGTCGTTTTTCCAGTCATTTTTTCGATACAAGTCTACATTTAAAGGAACGCACATTGAACACATTGATCGCAATGTTGAAGACACGCCAAAAGATTTGTTTCCAATGTATAACATGGCTGGAACCATCAAACCAATAAGAGGGCCTGAAACGTACCAAGGCCATGAAGAAAATATAAAATCCATGCGTACTTATTTTGAGCGCGAATAAAGAAAACCTTTTCCTTATTTCTTGCCATAATTGTTACAAAGACGTTAAATACAACTAACACGCTTGGTGCATTTTAGAACACTCAACTGCCAAATTTGTTTCAGATCCTTCTTATAAGAAAAGCAGGCTTAAACTGTTTAGCAAAAACACAATCAAAACGTATTAAGAATGAACGATTTAACTATTATCTTGTCCTGTAAGTATGGTAAACAAAAGACAAAAAGTAAGAGTATATTTAAAAAAGCTAGGAGTTGTAATCGCTAGCGTAACTGTAATTTCCATTTTCTTTTTGCTGGCCTTCTAATTTTAGGAACTAAATATCTATTGATTACAAGCCCTCAATTTTCCTTTTCCTAGTCTAAATGGTGTCCCAAAAAATTTATTTAGCAAATTATTAAAGGTCTATAAGTTATACCCAATCGTAGGTATTGCTAAATTGAGGAATGCAATGCACATTTGCACCTGTAATGATTTTAACCGAAGCGCCTTTTGGCAGACACCTCATTTTAACTCAAGTGCTAGATGCTGATCTAGAAATTAAGTTATTGGAATTAGGCTTTGATACACAAACCAAATTCAGCGTGCTGCGTCAAGCTCCCTTTAATGGACCATTAACGCTTAGAAACGAAAAAACTCAAATCATTTTACGAGGTGAAGATGCCCAGATGATTGAAGTTTCAATAGTCTAGCCCATGGAAGTTGTTTTAACAGGAAACCCCAATTGTGGCAAAACTTCATTGTTCAATCGATTGACTGGATTGAATCAACAAGTAGGAAACTATCCTGGAATTACGGTTAGCAAGAAAGTAGGATCAATTGCAATTGGAAGCAGGCAAAGTAAGATAAATGACCTTCCTGGAATTTACAGTTTGTATGCTGGTAGCGAAGATGAAGTTATCGCAGTAAATGCATTATTGGATTTCCAAAAGCAAGAAAAACCACCGCTTACGCTGTGTATGGTCGACATACAAAACCCGCATAAGAATTTACTGCTGCTTTCACAAATTATTGAACTTGGTCTTCCTGTAATTGGGGTTTTTAACTACCGCAAAAAAACAACCGATGCAGAAGTCGATAATTGGATTGCGAAATTAGAAGCTAAATACAAAATTCCTTTTCGGGCTGTAAATGCAAGCTCTGGTGAAGGTGTAAATGAATTAAAGCAAACGTTAGAGAAAAGCTTCGGTGAACAAGCGCAACTGGGTCAAAAAAATGAAACAATTGCGGCATTTACTTCTTGGATAACAGACGCAAATGCCACTACCGGTAGTGGGTTGGTTTTAAAAATCACTAAGGATTTACGCGCAAGATTAGAAGATATAGATCGTAGTTTTCCATTGCAATCCAATCAGGAAATTGAGGATAAAAACTCATCCAAAGACTCTGATAACAAAACCTCAAATCTTGACCAATTGCTCATGCATAAATTCTGGGGTTATATCATCTTCGGGATTCTGCTTATCCTTATTTTCCAAGCAGTTTTTACTTGGTCGGCATACCCTATGGGTTGGATAGAAGATGGATTTGGCGTTTTATCCAGCGTTTTTCAAAACAACCTGCCCTCTAACTTCTTTACTAATGCTATTAGCGACGGCATTATACCGGGACTTGCCGGTGTCTTGGTTTTTGTACCTCAAATCACATTTTTGTTTCTGTTTATCGCCCTCTTTGAAGAATCGGGCTATATGACTCGTGTGGTTTATCTAATGGATAGACTTGTTCGTCCTTTTGGACTTTCGGGCAGAAGCGTTGTTCCGCTTATATCGGGATATGCCTGTGCAATACCTGCAATTATGGCTGCACGAACCATAAAACATCCAAGAGAAAAGCTCATTACCATGCTGGTCGTTCCATTCATGACCTGTTCGGCACGAATTCCGGTTTACACCACACTTATTGCTTTAATGGTATCTTCAGAAGCCACTGTTGGCATATTCAATACGCAAGGTCTAGTGCTGTTTGCGCTTTATTTGTTTGGAGCATTCATGTCTTTTTTAACCGCGTTGGCTGCTAATACAGTTATGAAAAATAAAGGCCGGTCCTTACTCATTATGGAATTGCCGAATTACAAGGTTCCGAGTTTCAAAAACGTACTAATTACGATTTACGAAAAGAGCAAATCCTTTGTGCTTCAAGCTGGTAAAATAATTTTACTGATTTCAATTGTGCTTTATTTATTATCTAATATCGGTTTTAACGAAACCTTTTCTAAAATTGAAGCCAATGAACCCGAATTTGTAGCTCAGTTTACTCCAAATGAACTGGCTCAGATTAAGCTAGAAAATAGTCTCATTGGCCAAATGGGTAAGTTTATCGAGCCTGCTATAAGACCTTTAGGCTACGACTGGAAAATTGGAATTTCGTTAATTACTTCATTTGCTGCCAGAGAAGTTTTTGTTGGCACCATGAGTACGATTTATGCGCTAGAAGATGCTGGCGATGACACCAGTTCTATCGTTGAAAAAATGCAATCGGATAAAGATGAATCTGGCAATCCTCGATACGGACTAGCTGTAGTACTTTCTTTGTTGGTGTTTTACGCTTTGGCTATGCAATGCTTGAGCACTGTGGCGGTAATGCGCAAAGAAACTGGAGGTTGGAAATGGCCAAGTATTCAGTTTGTAGTTTCTACTGGAAGCGCCTATTTATTAGCACTTATAGTGTATCAAGCGCTCAGCTAAATCCTTCGTTTTTTGATTACTTTGTTTCTTTAAATCATAACCCCTATAACGCAAACGTCATCAACTTGCTCTAAATAGTTTCTCCACTGTTCAAATACCTCATCTAGAATTTTTTGCTGGTTCTGATTAGGCTCTTGCATTACTTCAGAAAGTAGTGCTTTAATGCAGTTTATATCCCCTAACGAATATATGTAAATCAAAATTTTAGTTAGATTTTGTTCACTTAAATCAAAAACAGTACACCCCATTTGTCGTTTCAATAGAAGATACTTTAAATAATATTTGGCAGAACTCTTCAGGTTGCTCCTTCTATTACTTTTGCAAACGCAAACTTGACGGAAATGATTGAACAAAATTCAGAACGCACAGAATTAGAAAATTTAGGTGAATTTGGACTTATAGACCATTTAACTAAGGATCTTGAGAACAAACAGGCAACCACCAAAATTGGTGTGGGTGATGATGCCGCAGTTATAGATGCTGGAGATAAATACTTGCTTGTTTCTACGGATATGCTAATGGAGGGTGTTCACTTCGATTTGAGTTATGCACCATTAAAGCATTTGGGGTACAAATCAGTGATCGTAAACCTTTCTGACATTTATGCTATGAACGGAAAGGCTACTCAAATTACCATTTCGATAGCCGTAAGTAATCGTTTTTCTCTTGAAGCAATAGATGCTTTTTATGAAGGCGCAAAGCTTGCTGCCGAAATTTATGGCGTTGATATAATTGGTGGTGATACTACCTCCTCTCTTGCTGGTTTTTGCATTTCTATTACCGCAATTGGAGAGGTAGAAAAAGACAAATTGGCCACTCGATCTGGTGCCCAAGAAAACGACTTGATCTGCGTTACTGGTGATTTAGGCGCTGCGTACGTAGGATTGCAACTGTTAGAAAGAGAGAAATCTATCTTCAAAGAAGACGATAAAGTTCAGCCTGATTTTTCTGGCAAAGACTATTTATTAGAGCGTCAATTAAAACCAGAAGCTAAAAAAGGTCTTAAAAAAATGTTGGAAAATGCTGGAGTTGTGCCAACTTCTATGATAGATGTGTCGGATGGATTAGCATCAGAGCTTATGCATTTGGGAAAAAACTCCGATAAAGGAATGACCATCTACGAAGACAAATTACCGATTGACCCATTGACCGTTTCTACATCGGAAGAATTGGGATTAGACCCAACAATTTCAGCCCTGAATGGTGGCGAGGATTATGAATTGCTTTTTACGGTAAAACAAGCCGACTTTGAGCACGTAAAAGCCCTTGACGGAGTTTCAATTATTGGTCACGTAACAGAATTAAGCACTGGATTTAATATGGTGGGTAAAGGCGAAAACATTATTAAACTGACTGCGCAAGGTTGGAACGCTTTTACAAATTAACAATGCCTTGTAAATCAGCGATTTAATACTTAAGTTTTTTTATTAAAAATTGTGGGTTTTATGTAGCAATACATCTAAAAAACCTGCATAATCTTGCAAAAAATTTAGGGCTATGAGCGTGCAAGAAATTCTATCGGTTACGTTAATTCTTTTTTCAGTTATTGACATTGTCGGATCCATTCCAATTGTGATTGATTTGCGTAAAAAGGAGGGCGAAATTCAGTCCTTAAAAGCAACCATTGTTTCGGGTATTTTAATGATTGTTTTCCTGTACGTGGGAGCAAGTATTCTTAAGCTATTTGGGCTCGATCAACATTCATTTGCCATTGCCGGAGCAATTATTATGTTTTTTATTGCTGTTGAAATGATATTGGGAATAACCCTCTTTAAAGCAGAACAAGCAGCCAAAGGAATAGGCTCTATAGTGCCTCTAGCATTTCCGCTAATTGCTGGGGCCGGAACACTAACTACAATACTGTCATTGCGGGCGGTGTATGAACCTAGCAATATTCTAATTGGAATTATCCTCAACCTCATTATCATATTCGCAGTGCTAAAATCAACCAATTTTTTGGAGCGAAAAATTGGGCCCGGCGGATTTATGGTGCTACGCAGAGTTTTTGGAATAATCCTATTAGCAATTTCAGTTAAAATCTTTAAGGAAAATATTTTACTCACTTTTATTGAGTTTCAGTCTACAATTTCATTATAACTTGCTATAATTAACTACTTTAGACAACAAATTAAAAAACTCTACTCATGAAAGTACTCAAAATTATTATTGGAATAGTTGTGCTTGTTATAGCACTGGGCCTTGGTTACCTGGCTATGTTACCATCTACTTACACTATTGATAGAACCGTTACCATTGAGGCACCGCAAGAATTGGTTATGCAACACTTGGCAAATTTTTCTGAATGGGATAATTGGAGCCCTTGGAAGGCAAAAGACCCTGATGCTAAATACACTTACGAAGGCGAAGATGGAGCTATCGGCTCTAAAATGAGCTGGGTTACTAGCCTTCCTCCAGACGATGAAAACCAAATTGGTGAAGGAGGAATGACACTCAATGAACTAACGGCTGATAAAGCAACCTTTGAGCTCTGGTTTGTGAAGCCTTGGGAAATGACTTCCAAAAACGGATTTGATGTATCCAGCGTTGATGGGCAAACAACCGTTCGATGGTACGATACTGGAGAGCTTTCCTTCTTTGCTCGACCAGTTGGAAAAATGATGGACAGCATAGTTGGGCCAGATTTTGAAAGTGGACTTGCAGACTTAAAGACTTTGGTAGAAAAACGTGCCGAAACAATGAAGACAAGCTACACTGTTGAAAAAGTATCAGTTGAAGCAAAGCCCTATTATTCAATGATAGACAGCATTGCTAAAGAAGAAATTGAAAACAGCACTGGAAAAATGATGGGCGCTTTAATGGCTTTTACCAGCTCAAACGGAATAGAACCCGATGGCGCACCGTTCACTATTTACCATGCTTGGGATGGAAAAACGGCTAAAATGGAATGTGGCATTCCAGTAGCCGATAATTCTAATGCGAGCACCGATGGTATTTTGAGTGGAGCAACCTACGCAGGTGCTGCGCTTAAAACAATACTATTAGGAAGCTACGATAATGGCGAGGAGCCCCACAACGCAATTGCAGATTACGCCAAAGAAAATGACATTGAAATTACCGGTGTTCCTTGGGAAGTATATTTGGTGGGTCCAGGAACAGAGGAAGATCCAACTAAATGGGTTACTGAAATTTATTACCCAATAAACTAAAAGAAACTTATTTGTGTAAAAGCCTCTATTTCTCGAAATAGGGGCTTTATATTTTCAATCCAACCATTAATGTGACAGGTCATGCTGATACTTGTGCTGAATTTAATTCAGTATTTTCATCATCGCACTACTCTTTATGAACGAGATTCTGAAACAAGTTTAGAATGACACTAGCACAGAATACCATGTAAAAGAATTAAAAAGTTACTTTCTTTACCAGAATGAATTTACCATCTCCTATTCAAAAATTAGAAAGTGAATTGCTTTCCGAAAAGCAGATTGAATTATGGATAAAACGCGATGACCTTATCCATCCCGCCATTTCAGGAAACAAATGGAGAAAACTGAAGTGGAATATCGAAAAAGCCAAAGACAATAAAAAGTCGACAGTGCTCACTTTTGGGGGTGCTTTTTCCAACCACATTGCAGCAACGGCGTTTGCATGCAAACAAGCAGGTCTAAAGTCGATTGGGGTTATTCGTGGTGAGAAAGTAGAACCACTCAATGCCACCCTTGTAAAAGCGCAAAAAGACGGCATGCAATTGCATTTCGTATCTAGAGCAGCTTACGTACTCAAAAAAGACGACGATTTCATTCTTGGTTTGCGTAACCAATTTGGAAACTTTCATTTGGTGCCAGAAGGTGGAGCTAATTATTATGGAGTAATGGGATGTATGGAAATTGCAAAAGAACTCGATGTTCAACCTGATTTTTTCGCTACTTCGGCCGGAACTGGAACTACAGCAACAGGGCTTTTACTTTCTGCAACCCAACATCAAAAAGTGATGGTTTTCTCAGGATTAAAAGGTGGGGAATTCCTTAAAGATGATATAAAACATCTCATAAACTACACTACCTATAATTCGGAAGATACCGACGATATTCTGCAACACCTCAACCTAATTACCGACTACCATTTTGGAGGTTTTGCCAAAATAACTCCGGAGTTAGTCGAGTTTGCAAATGCATTTTACCGACAATTTCAAATTCCACTAGACCTCATCTACACCTCCAAACTATTCTACGGATTGTTTGATCTGATTCGTAAAAACCAATTTAAACCACACTCTAAAATTGTTGCTCTGCATACCGGTGGGTTACAGGGGAATAAAGGGTTTTCAGCGCAAATGAAGAAATTGGGGGTAAAGTTAGATTATTAAATTTTATCCGAATACCTCATTGTTTCACCACCTTTAGCACCTTACTGCTGTTTTCTTCTTTTACTTCCACCACATAAACCCCAGCTTCCAAATCGCTGATATCAATAATATTGGAGTTAAACTCTGCTTGCTGCGATTTTACAATTTGCCCATTTAAATTACGCAACGTTATGCTGGCTTTTTGCTGATGGGAAAGCAACACGTTTATTTTATCGGTGGCAGGATTTGGAAACACCTGAACATTCAGTTCGGGTACTTTTACTTCTGAAACCCCCACCTTAAAATCTTTGCAATCGCAAATAATATCGGTGTTGTAAACTAAGCCGAGTGAGTCGGTTTTTGTAAAGCCAACTTTAGTTTCTGGCCAAATAGTAGCTGTGGCAGACGCTAGTAAACCATTATCATTTGTTGCACTATGGGGGGTAATACCAAAGGTAGACAAGTATGTATAACGACATTCTCTAGTTTTCTCTCCTTGAAAATTATAAAACTCTAATCGCTCATCCAGCCAATTGTATGACGAGTTTTGATAAAAACTTTGAAGACAGATTTTGGATCCAAGTTTAATTGCACCGGTTTGTGTTAATGAACTCAAACTATCTTTTGACGGAATCATCTGCCAAACTTTATTGAAATCCCAATCTAATTGAGTTATTTTAAATCGAGGAAATATCAATTCACCTACATTTTCATCTATCAATACTCCCTGATCCGATAACAAACTAGAATTAGTATACCTACTTCTATATTGCCTCTTCAACTTAAAATCTTTATCAAAAGATGCAATTTTAGTGTCTTCCAAATTTTGATTGGATAGAAGAAATACAAAATTTCCTCTATACAGCTGAATATCCAAAATAAGTGGAGTGACTATACCACTATCTAACAACAGTTGTTGATACAAATTATCGTATGGTTTAGACCAGTAAATTCTTCCATTGAAATCTAGTCTTACTAAATTAATTCCTTGAACCAAAATACCCGTATCTTTTGACGAGTGTAATTGCGCGAAATAGTTTGAATCAGTTTCTTGGTGAATTAATAAAATAAATAGTGAATCGTTAAATGACCAGTTAATGGCTCCAGTACTATCAAAACAATAACTAAATCGTCGGTTTCCTTTATCGGTTTCGCCTACACCACTTACAAATACTTGTTTGTTTTTAAATACCTGTGTAAACCCAATTTGCGGATTACCGTAAGGTAAACTAGGAATAAACTTTTTTTCGTATTTACCATACTTACCAAAGTACTCATAAGCTAGTCTTGTTCGAGTGCGGTAATCAACCTGATAACCAGAGACAAAACCTCCATAAGGAAATTCATGTAAAAATTCATGACGTATTTTATCCACTCCAAAATCGTTTTGATTTTGAGAAAAAAAGGTAATAGACTGACTACTTGCCGTACCTGAAAAAAACAGATAAAGAAGTAAAATGAGCCTTTTCATTGTTTTACCACTTTGAAGGTTTCTACTGAATTCTCTTCCGATATTTCAATAAAATAAATACCGGGTTTGAATTCTATTAGGGACAACTCGACTGTGTTTTCTGTGCTTATTTTTTGAAATTGTAGTTTGCCCTTAATGTCGAAAACCGAAACCTGGGCGTTTTTTTGAAGTCCGTGAATACTTAATAGATCAGTAGTTGGATTGGGTTGAATAGATTTTGCACTTGAAACCGTTTGAGCGACATCAATAATATTGTTGTCCTCTAGAGTTTTATTGGGCGATACACGGAGTAATAATGGATATACCGGGCACTCATTTAGGTCGGTATTAAAAAAAATCAAACTTTCCAGGCAGGTGTACTTAAACCAACCAAATCCTGAGAGTTTTACATTGTCGATATACTGGTTAGAAGTATCGTACTTCATACCACTGTATTGATAGATAAAGGAATCTTCTACATGGTGAAAATCATTATCAAAAAGCATATTATCTCGAAAATAATTGCCTAAAAAATTAGTTTCTAAACCATCGCCACACGAATCAGGAAAGTTATAATATTCACCTGAGAATAAGGGCAATAAATATGTTTTGCGCGTGTTCTGCCCAAAAAATGAAAGTCGTTTGGTAAACCGCTTTACGGTTGAAGAAGTTGAGTCATAATGTAAAAATCGTAAACTTTTATAACTGCTGCTGTGACCTCTTTAGTGAGATAAGAATATTGCATTTGTTCGTTTCTCGAGTTCTTTAGCTTTTAATGATCTTGCAATTTCATTTGTATCTTTATAATGATTTAATGTTGAATTGGTATCCCAATTAAAGAATAGACGATCAATATAATCGTAAACAGCAAGTACATTAGCATCATTAAAGCGGAAGGTATTCAGTGTGTCAAGGAAATTTTTGTGGTCATTATATACGGACGTAAAATGTGTGTTACGCATATTTCCTGGAATCGAACTTAGTGATTTTTCATCGTAAATTGCTGTTGGGCCAGATTTTGCAACTACACCATTCGCATTCCAAAACTCATGTTCCAACTGGAAATAGTCGATTTTTCCTGCTTGCTTGTAGTTGTTATGAATCACAGATAGCTTTAAATTGTACAATCCTGCCGAGTGAAAAGTACTTGTACCAGTGTCAGGGACACTCATCATTGCACAACTTATTCCTTCTCTTGCCGCATAAGTCAAAAATTCATTCAATAAAGAGTCGTATCGTGATCCACCTCTGGTTGCATTTGCATTACCGGGTTCGAATAGATAATTAACACCATACAAGCATAGATGCCCAACATTATGATATTTAGCATCTTGGATAAGGTTATATTCTTTTGTGACATCTCCCAAAATAGTATTGGCATCATCAATTGACACTCTATTTCCTGAAACAAACCCATCCACAAACAAAAACCTTGGCAATTGACAAGGAATCTCGCCATATTTAATGGCCTTAATTAAATACCCATTTCCTCCAACTCCAAGCGATTGCCCTCCTGCTAAAATACCTCCTGTGGGTTGAGTGCTTTGGGTAGCGGTCATGAGTACATCATCTAATGCTCTTCCCAAAGTTTCGGTCATTACAGAGTCGCCTAATGTGTCTAAGTGTACTATAAAACCATCAAAACCACCTTCACCCATGTTTTCAGTTGCTCCTACGGCTATGGCTCCAGTACTATCTACTATTACATCTCTAAAATACTCGTCGTCGGCATTGTCCCGTTCAAAAACATAGTCTTCGATAAATGCGTCGTCTGTTTTTATAACAATTGCCCCTAAGTCGGCACCATTATCAAATTCTCCTGCAAAAACGTAACCTCCTTGTGGTAATTCGTCTAATCCAAAGGCGCGAGTTGGGTGGGTTTGTGAGTAACTGTAATTGGCTATTTCAGCACCAACATCATCCAACTCATATAACATTGGTGTGGCTGTGCCATTTAGGTCATTTGCCAAAAACACCATGTCATTATCCTTGTTCTCTATCAATTCATAGGCATACAAATCTCCCGTAGAGTTACCGTGGGTTGCAGTGGTGTGGGTGTTTCCCACACTGTCTATTTTGCGAATGCGTACTTGGTTGCCGCTTTGGGTGTTGATAATATTGGTGAGTAACCAAAAGCAGCCATTGCCTGCATCCAACAAGTTCATTCCCACTTATGCTTCATTGGTGTTTTTGTACTTCTGCTCCCACAATATACTTCCAGTATTGTCTATTCTAAAAACCCAAGCGGTATCGCCAACATTCATTTCATCGATATCGGCATAACTTAAGGAACTTCGTCCTGCTATATAATAGCCTCCATCACCAGCTGGAAAAATAGAGTTTGCAATTTGCTCGCCACTAGTGTTGTAAGTGTATTTGTTTAGGAGTACTCCAATACTGTCTATTTCATAAACTACTGCTCTTTTGTTTCCGGTAGCATCTTCTTCCCAACCACAAGCAGCGATCCCAAAGCTGGTATTGGTTAGCCCAAGAATAGTTTCGTCGTATTCGCCTCCATAACCTTGTTCAAATACTTGGCCTCTTTCGGGCTGTATGCCACCTAATACTTCGGGTTCGGGATGTTGATTTTGACCTAACACAATCGCACTATTTGCTAGCAATAAAAAAGTCAGTAGGGCTGGTAGTTGGAGTATGGAAATTTCATAACGATTTGATTTTGAATAACTAAAAGTAGTTAATTCTATAGATTAAGAAAATGAAATCTAAATAGAAATCCGATTCATCCATTTAGTTTTAGAACGATTAAGTAAATTAATAATATTGATTCTTACTCTTAACAGACCGCTGTTCGCAATACCAACTGCTTGAAGTGCAGCTCAGAATGCACCTTTCTATTTTTGTAGGTTGGGTTGGTTGGTTGATTAGGCATGGAAATAGCTAACTACCTCTTAAAAATGAACGCACTAAAGCACACCATATCACTTTCGATTGCATTGACCATTTGCGTGTTGTCTTTTGCCCAAACCCGTCAAACTCCAACACAATACAAAGAAAAATTTGACCAAGACGCTGTTGCTGAAATGATTAAGAGCGGCGTTCCCGCTAGTATAACGCTGGCTCAAGGAATGCTTGAAAGCGATTATGGCAATTCTGCATTAGCAAAAAAGGCACGAAACCATTTTGGAATAAAATGTCACTCCAATTGGACAGGTGGAAAATACTACATGGACGATGATGCTAAAGACGAGTGTTTTAGAGTCTATTCTACAGTCTATGAGTCTTACGTGGACCATTCCGACTTCTTGCACCGTAACCGCCGCTATGCCTTTTTGTTTGACCTAAAAAAAACCGACTATAAGGGTTGGGCAAAAGGTCTTAAAAAAGCGGGTTATGCTACCAATCCCAAGTATCCAGACCTTCTGATACGATTGATTGAAGAAAATGAATTGTACAAGTACGACAAAATGGATAAGGGCGATATGAAGTCGCTTGGGTCAAGTTCAAAAGGAAGTTCTGGAAATCCTGACTTAACGCCAGTAGAAAACCCTAACAAACAAGCAAATGCAAGTGCAGGAAGTTCAAGTTCTAATTCAGGAAGTGGCATCCAAATCTCAAAAAACAAGATCAAGTTTGTAAAAAGTCAAGCTGGAGATACCCCAGATATTCTCGCAAAACGGTACAATATGGGGCGATGGCAAATTTGCCACTACAATGGCCTAAAAAAGAAATCAAAAATTCCAACAGGAACTATAATTTATCTGCAACCCAAACGCCTAAGATTTCATGGTGATGAAAAATTCTATAACGTAAAAAAGGGGGATAACTTATGGAAAATCAGTCAAATGTATGGAGTTAAGCTTGGAAGTATTCGACGAAAAAATAAGCTAGAAAAAGGCGCAGTGATAAAGGTTGGTCAAAAGATAAAACTGAAGTAATTATTTTTTCATACGTCATTCCCGCGCAGGCGGGAATCTATCTATTTAGGCACCGGACAGATTCACCTATGTAGAGAATGACAAATAAGGAGAGTTCACCGAACTTGTTGGTCTATTCACTTCGCGTTTACTAAGTGGAATATTCTCAAGACCTACAGTTATCATAAAAAGTACTTATTGAAGAACAAAAAAAAGAACTTCTCTTAACTGACAATATTCATGTTTTGAATAGAATTTGAGTTCTAAATTTGAGTAATAAAATTAGACATCATGAAAGAAAAAGCAATATATATGAGAGACCTGCATTTCGAACACGAAATGTGGAAGAAGGAATTAATCTTTTGCGACGACGAATTAAAATTCCTTACAAAGCGCCTAGAAGAAGTGACATTTTTCCATGAAGATGAGAAGGATATGCTGCGTGAAGTAGAGCACTTTCAAAATCAGTTTATCGTTCAAAAACAAAACATCGATACCTTCTTACACGATATCAATGCAAAAGAACATAAACTGGCTGAATTTGCTAAAGATCATCCGGTAGCATTGAATCATGTGCACTTTGAGGATCATGTGAAAATCAGAGACAATATGGAAGGTTTTGCACGCATTTATAACGACATGAAATAAGAGTTTAGAAAATTCTTGGTGAAGTGGAAATAAATTTTCTGTGAATCTTCACGCTAATTTACTTGTCGTCATTCCGGAAGAATAGGTGAGACGATTAAGGAACGAAATCGAGTTGAACCTTCTATCCGGAATCTCGGTTTTTCTTTTGTTTAACTGCAGTAAAACTGTTCATTTACGTTTACGGAATGACCCTAGATTGAAGAAGCGCGGCTAAAAGTTGGCCCTTATTTTCTCAAGAAGAAAAAACGATAGTTTTTCATAGCTCTCTGTTGTCCAACCCGCAACATGGGGTGTGAGAAGGGTTTTGTTGCTTTTCAAAAGGTATTCCAGCGGCACTGGAAGCTCTCCTTCTAGAGTGCTCTCAAATGAGCTGCTCTCGTATTCTAATACATCTAGGCAAGCTCCTTCTACCATTCCCGATTCAAGTCCCTGCACTAAAGCGGCTGTTTCAACAATTTTCCCCCTGGCAGTATTGATCAGGTAAAATGACTTTTTGCAATTTTCAATAAAAGGTGCATTGAAATAATATTGAGTTTCTTCAGTCAATGGAGTATGAAAACTGATGACATCTGACTTTTCTTGTAATTCTGCCAAGCCAACTTCTCTTACTTTCTCATTACCAAAACCCTGAACGTATTTATCGTATGCCAGTACCTCACACTCAAAACCTTGTAATCGTTGTGCAAACGCTCGACCCATATTTCCAAAACCGATGATTCCAACAGTTTTTCCTTTCAATTCTATCCCTCGATTGCCTTCTCTGTCCCAAATTCCTTTTCGAACTTGAGCATCAGCTTGGTTTAGTTTCTGAAATAAACTCAGTAACATTCCTAAAGCTTGTTCTCCAACTGCATCTCGGTTGCCTTCAGGTGAATTAAAAATCTTTATGCCTTTGAATTGCGCGTAATCCAAATCGATATTTTCTAGTCCTGCGCCAGAACGAGCAATGAATTTTAGCTTCATTGATAAGTCAATCATTTCCTTATTCATCGGGAATTTCGACCGAATTACAACCCCATCGTAATTTCCAATTTTGGAAATAATTTCATCTTTTGAATCGTCAACACACCAATCGCATTGCCAGCCATCTTTCTCTAAACCATACTTGAGAATTGGATGAACTGAATCGATAAATAAGACTTTTCCTTTTTGAGGCATAAAGCAAAGATAGTGAAGGTTTGTTTGCAGGTATAGCATTACGTCCTACACAAACAGGATAATTACTTCTTTCGCTCAAGCCTCGAGGCTTTCACCTTTGCCCAAAGCCGCAAAGGTGAACCAAAACGCTTCTGAAGGTTTTAAGGAGCTTGGCAAACCAACGCTCGTTATTTGTTCTTTACGCTTTTTTCTGCCTCAGCAGAAAGCGATTACGAACTATAACTCACTTGCTCTGGAAAAACCTTCTTCCTAATAATGAAATTTAGTGCTACGATATTCTACTCCAATTTGGTCGCTCTTTTAAAAACCGTCTGAACTGCAAATTAATCTGACTATGCTCTGGTTTAGCAAGATTCGGGTCATTATTCAAAACCTGCAACGCTTCTTCTCTTGCCGCTACCAATATCTGATTGTCCTTTGCTAAGTCCGCTATTTTCAAATCTAATAAGCCACTTTGTTGAGTCCCCATTAAATCTCCCGGTCCTCTAAGTCGAAGGTCTTCTTCAGCAATCTCAAAACCATCATTTGTTCGCACCATAATCTCCATCCGCTTTTTGCCCTCGTTAGACAGTTTATTCCCCGTCATTAGGATACAAAAGCTCTGCTCTGCTCCTCTTCCTACTCTTCCTCGCAATTGATGCAATTGCGAAAGCCCAAAACGCTCTGCACTTTCAATAATCATAACACTTGCATTGGGAACATTTACACCAACCTCAATAACAGTTGTCGCGACTAATATTTGCGCCTGACCCGATACAAATCGTTCCATTTCATAATCCTTATCGGCGGGTTTCATTTTACCATGTACTATAGCTACTTGGTATTCGGGATTTGGAAACGCCCTTGCAATGGATTCATAACCGTCCATTAGATCTTTGTAATCCAGTTGTTCTGATTCGTTAATTAGTGGATAAACCAAATATACTTGTCGACCTTTCGCAATCTCCTTTCGCATAGAACCAAAAACAGCCAATCGGCCCGCATCTGTTTTATGAATGGTTTTAATAGCTTTTCTTCCGGGTGGTAATTCGTCAATAACCGAAACATCTAAATCACCATACAAGGTCATTGCTAGGGTTCTTGGAATTGGTGTTGCAGTCATTACCAACATGTGTGGCGGACTAGTGGGTTCGGCGCTTTTTGCCCAAAGCCTAGACCGTTGAGCAACTCCAAAACGGTGTTGTTCATCAATAATAGCTAGTCCTAGGTTTTTAAATACAACTCGGTCTTCTAACAAGGCATGTGTTCCTACTAGAATTTCCAATTCCCCCTCGGCTAAATCTTGTAAAAGCTCATTTCTAGCCTTTGTTTTAGTGTTTCCTGTTAATAGCTTAATGCGAACCGGTAAACCAACTAAAAGCTCTTGTAACCCTTCGAAATGTTGTTGTGATAAGATGGCTGTAGGAGCAAGTAATGCCACTTGAAAACCATTATCGATGGCCATAAGGGCAGACATAAGTGCCACAATGGTTTTACCACTTCCCACATCACCTTGAAGCAGCCGATTCATCTGAGTGCCTGAACGCAAATCAAAACGAATTTCTTTCAACACACGCTTTTGTGCGCCAGTCAATTCAAAAGGTAAATTGTGCTTGAAAAAGGTATTGAATTTTTCTCCAATTTGATCAAAAACAAAGCCTTTAAACTTGGCTTTATTCGCCATTTGCGTCCGCAATATCTGCAATTGTATAAAGAAAAACTCTTCATACTTCAACCGCCAACGGGCTTTTTGCAATAATTCTGGGCTCTCGGGAAAATGGACTTCTTTAAACGCTTTTCGTCGTGATATTAAATTCCACTTTTCGATTTGATCAGCTGGCAATATTTCTTGAATTTCTTTAAAAACATCGATTAACAACGTTTTTTGCAAGCGCTCAATTCCTTTGCTGTTCATTCCTCTTCCGCTTAGCTTTTCGGTAGTTGAATAAATGGGCTGCAACTTAGCATTCAACATTTCCTCCTCGGCATTAAACTCTGCCAAATCAGCATGGGCAATATTTATTCGTCCATTAAAAAAATTAGGCCTTCCAAAAGCCACGTATTCGGTATCGGGTTTTAATGTTGGTTTAATAAATCGAATGCCTTTGAACCAAACCAAATCAATTGACCCTGAATCGTCAATAAACTCCGCAACCATGCGTTGTTTTGGAGGCCTTCCAGAAATTTGAACCTTACCCAATTTTCCTTTTACTTGAATGAGGGCATCTTCGGGAGTAATTGCGTTACAGTTATGGTATTTCGTTTTATCTACGTATCGAAATGGGTAATATTCCAATAAACCACGATAGTTGAAAATGCCCAATTCCTTGTTTAGCAATTCGGCGCGTTTAGGGCCAACTCCTTTCAAAAATTCTATGGACGTATCGAGTAAAGACAAGTACTTGTTTTGCTACAAATTTAATGGAGCATTGGACTGAAAATAAAAAGGGCAGCTAAAGAAATTAACCGCCCTTTTTGAAAGTTTGATGTTGGACCACTACTCAATCACAACACGATAACTATTGATCTCCCCAGCATTTGAAACTCTAAATGAATACACACCAGCAGGTAAATTCGATACGTTTATTTCCGCTTCTATAGACCCACTTTCAGTCTCAAAATTGAATTCATCAACCAATTGTCCCGTCATTGTAAATATTGAAAGCGTCACTTTTTCATCAACATTATCCATTTTCAAGTGAATATTGTCACGAGTAGGATTAGGGAAAAGTTGAGCTTTTAATGGCGTTTCTAACTCTTCTAATCCAACGCAATAGGATAACGTTATAGAGTCTTCAGAAACACAACTTGGAGAAGTTACCGTGACTGCGTAAGTTCCGGCAGTGGACGTTGTAATACTTCCAGTTTTACTTCCATCACTCCATTTATAACTGTATTTGGAACCAGAAACACCAGTTTTCATTATTACACTTGTTTTAGCACATAAATCTCCGTCGGCAGTTAAGTTCACATCAATTTCATCTGAAATATGAATCGCAGTATCTATAGTTGAATAACATAGGCTATCACTATCGGCGAAATTATTTCTATGCTTAATCGCTAATTGATAGTGAATAGGATACCTCCCAATTGGCAATTGACAAAAAGGATATTCGCATTTATAGGGAAATATCATCCATGGTCTCCCGTCCCATTTCGTAATTTTATCCGACTCTATTAGGTTTGGCCAACCCGTTTGTGCTTTATCAGCCGTAATCACGTCTGCGTACGTAGTAGGATCGCTATCATCAATAACTCTAGATGGAAATTTAGCAACTCTCACTTTTATAAGCTTTTTTCTATCCGCTGCTGGGATTTTTGAATCGATGCAATCTCCCGGTACGATAAAACAAAAGTTCTCGGCGAGAATCTTAACCTCAGGAGGCTTATTTACATTTATACGATATACTCCTTTTGTACCACAAAAATCTTTGTTCTCAACAAGAATGTTTACTTGTCCTCCTGCTCCGTTATTTATCAATCTAGGGTCAAAAATACCTAGAACTGAATCTGTAATTGCAGCTTGATTTTGTGGAGAACCACTAATTTTCCAAATAGGATTTAAACCAGCTACGCCAAGCGTGTCAGGACTAGCGGTTGCACAAAACTCTTTTGTATAAATGGGTGTTCCATTAGTCAAAACACCCGTGAAAGTGGAATCCCAAGGAGCCTCAACAGAAATCTTTACGATAGTATCGTTCCAACATCCTTTAAATACTTTGTAATGAACAAAAGCGGTATCCGACACTAAAGAAGTTGGGTTGAATTTAGTTCCATCAATGTAATATTTAGTTGGGCTACCTATAACCGAATCCACTCCTATTCCACTGAAGTACCCACCCGGTACTTTTGGAATCAACTCATGATTTGAATTGTTTCCAAACAATACACAAGCTTTCATCGGTCCTAATATAGACGGATCTGGTAAATCGGCTATGTTGATAACAGTTGATCCAGAACTTGCACAAGCATCACCAGTAACACCATAAGTAACCAAAAAACTTCCTGCTCCAGATAAAGCTGGATTCCAATAACCTAAAGAATCATTGATAATTCCAGCACCCGTCCATTTTCCTCCAGGGTTGGAAATTGTGTGTGGAGTTGGAGCGGTGAGCGCTATGATACCACCTTTTACGCATTGCAGCGGCAAAGAATCGGGTTTGGTATTGTATTTAGATACCACACTAATATTCTTAGTGAGAATCGCATTACAAATTCCTGCAGTATCACTTACCGTAAGTAAGTACTGACGTGCCGTTGTAAGATTGGCGGCCACTCGCAAACTGTCTTTATTAAAAGCACTAATAATTCCAGAAGGTGCACTATTAGGCAAGGAACTCCAACTAAAATTGAAGTTTGATTTGTTTATTCCTTCACAAACACCAAATTCTGTTTTTGGAAGTCTATTTATTGGGGCCGTTGATCCTTCAAGTGAGCCGCAGGCACTTGTAAAATGAGGCGAATAATAATGATTTGCACTCGTATAGGCTACTGCATCAAAAGACATGAGGTGATCACTAGAATATATGGTCGACCCATTATTCCAGCAAACCTCAACAACTATATTTTCAACACCATCCCACACATATTCTTCGTCAAAAGTATATCGATTCATTCCTTGAACAGTAACTATGACTTTAGGGTTAAATACCGTCACCAAAGAATTAATAAAAACCTTAGTTAAAGTGCTATCACTTGTACATCCCATTTTAATTGAAAACCCATTAAAAGAATTAGCTCCATGATTTGCCAATTGCGCAATTTCAAATGCAATTGAGCTTATTGGCCCTGCTGATAATCCTTTTGACTTGAGGTCAGCTGCTTTGTATAAATATTGCGTCTTCGTTGATTTGTTCTTTCCAGAATAGAGGCCGGGTAAAGAGCTTGAAACAACTAGCCCTTTTCCAATAGTCTTATAAGCAGTACTTCCAAGACAAGGAGCACTACTTTGTTCACAGCTTCCGTAATCTATTGTACCATAATTAAGACCGAGATCAATAGTATCCGACAGGCAAATCACTGATTTTGAAGCTTCTATGGACATGTTTTTTGGAAAAGGATTGGAAACCTTGATTTGGATGGAGTCCATTTTCACACAACCTGAGTCTGATGTGGCTTCGAATAATACAGTTTGATTGCTATTAATACTGTAAGAACCGGTTATTCTTGAACTGTCGTTTTTGAATAAACTAGCTGGTTTCCAGCTATACTTATAATTTCCATTTGAAGGCGAAATAACTGCCTTAACTTGGACCTCTTTTCCTCTACAAATGATCGTGTCTGAAGTGATTCCCAAATTGAAGTTGGGGGCTGTTTTTATTGTGAAGGTATCCGTAGTAAAACAATTTTGAACGCGTCCACCACAAATTGTTACACTTTGAGAGTAAACAGATAATACACTTGTTTTGGTTGGAATAAATTTAATTACTCGGTTAAAAGTATCTTGTGAAAACCAATTGATACCGGGCTTAATGGAGTCGCCAGAAATTGATCTCCAAATATACCTTTCACCTCCACCTCCTTCTAGCAGCATAGTGTCGCCTGCACAAACCTTTTCATTGTAGATGGAGTGAGTGCTAGGCATAACATGAACTTGCATCATGTGATCAGTAATGCCGGGGAAGTCACATATATCATCAGTAATACCAGTGTAAATAAATTTACGCCCATTAGTACCTTTAATTGCTTTGCAAGAATATTGGGCGACTACTTTTGAACTCGACAACCGTAAGAGTTTCATTGTGCCACCCGGAAATACTTCAGCAATATTGCTTTCTATTTTTATGGTGTTGCCAAAATTAGGGTCGCTGAGCGTGTCTTCCCAAGAAATTACTCCTCCCTCACAAACTTCAAGATGATCCCATGCTAAAAGTGTTGCTCTACCTTTTATATTGCCAATGTCATTATTTGCCAATGGAAGGTTGTTGGTGCATGTTCCAACATTAAAAACTATTTCTCGATATGTTCTTCCTTTGAGAATACCGGTACATTGTTCGTATTCACTTATATAATAACCTACTAAATATGTACCTACTATTGAAGGCGTAAAAGTCATAAGTCCACTCAAACTATCTAAGTTAAACCCAGGAATTGGTTTGGTGCAAGAAATTCCCATACGCGGTAAAAGGTGTGTATATGCCGAAGTACCGCCTGAAGTCGTTAATGGACAAATTGACTCATAAGTTAAGCTATCGCCTTCACTATCATATCCTCCTGCTGCAAATGCTGCCTTTTGACCAACGCAAACATTAATAAAGGGCCTATTGTCATTGTATAGATGTGCACCACTGTTAGCTGGAGCACCATTAACTGTTGAGGAAGGGAACCAGTTGGTATTTATATACACTTCTGCTGCTATCCCACCAGTTCCATAAAAATTTGAATATCCACTGTTACCACCAGCTTGGCATATGGTGCCATAAACTCTCCAAACCTGACAACTAGGCAAAGAAACAATTGCTTCAGAAAAGTACTCCTCATTACCAAATGTACCTGTAGGACTTTGACAATTAGTTTGTTTTAATGCGCAAACAGTACTAATATCTCTTGCACCATTAGCATTAAGTCGCTCACCAGGTTTAGGAATATACGCCGTATTTTGAAGGTAAATAGGACCCAATTTAGCACCGGTAGCTGAACATTCAAGGTAAATTCTGTCTTGATTCACCCCACAATTAAGAGCAATTCCATTACATCTTCTGTAAGTCGATTTGGTGATTTTATAAAGATAATTCCCTGCTAAATTAGGGTCATTGCCAACATAATCGTAGCGCATGTTTATTCCTGCAATATGACTTGCAGTCGTTTCTAGATTAAATAAACATGCAATTACAATTAATAAGGTTGTAACGGATTTTTTGATTTGATTTTTCATAGGAAATAGTTTTAATTGATTTCTGTACTAAAGAGACGCTGTTTAAAAAACTAGGTTGCCTAACTCAGCGTACTTTCTAGTATAATCTATCTACTATTTCATCAAAACATTACTCGATTACAACTCGGTACGTATTGTTTTTCAAAGCATTACCAAATCTAAAAGAATACACGCCGGCTGGAAGTTGTGAAACGTTTATTTCTGCCTCAAGTTTTCCGTTGATTGCTTCAAAGTTGAATTCATCCACCAATTGACCAGTAATAGAAAATATTGAAAGCTTAATGTTCTTGCCCCCATTTTTAATTTTTAAATGGATTCGATCTCTTGCTGGATTCGGAAATAATTTAGCATTCAGAGTTGATTCGATTTCCTCCAGTCCAACACAGCTTGTAACCTCAACAGAATCTTTTGAATCGCAATATTTATAATATGCAGCCACTTTATAAACACCGGCTTTAATTACTGTCTTTTTTGTAATTGTTGAACCATCGTTCCACACAAAAGCGGTTCCTGGAGCACTGGCCCTTGCCTCTAATTCTACTGTTCCGTCATTACACAAAGAGCCTGTTTTTGTAAGTGTTAGTTTAAAGTTGTTATCCATGAAAATCGAAGTAGAATCAACCTAGTAACAGATACTATCCGTTTTCCAAGGGCGGTAAGAAATTGCTGTTCTATAACTTATCGGGTAACCATTAGGGGGTAAACTGCAAAACCTATGCGCACAACGGTCTGAAAAATTCATCCAGAAATATCCGTTCCAACGAGTAGACCCAATGCCCTTAAGTCCTGTCCAACCCGTATTTGCAGCGGTTGCGTTTACTACATCAACATAGGTCGCTGGATTCGAATTATCAATTTTGGTAAAAGGATATTTTGCTACTCTTACCAATAGAGTGTCTAATTGTTTGTTTGCTGGAACATTAGAGCCTATGCAGTTGCCTGGAACCTTAAAACAAAAATCTTCCGATAAAATTCTAACTTCTGGTGCGGCATTTAGATCAACAAAAAACCGACCTTTTGCTCCACAAAACCCATTGTTTTCAACTTCTATTTCAACCTTTCCGTTTACACTTTTTGTTACCAATGATGGATTAAATATTCCGTTTACTGAATCTACAATGGCGCTTTTGTTTTGCGGATCAACCATTCTCCAAATCGGATGCTTGCCTCTTACAGCTATGGTATCAGAACCTGATGTAGCACAAAATTTATCCGTAAATATTGGTAATCCATTATTGTAAACCCCTAAATAGGTGGAGTCCCAATGCGCTAATACAGGAATTTTTAAAAGGGTATCTTTTGTACATGAACCTTGTTTCACAATATGTCGAACTACTGCTGTATCTGATTTTCCACCTGAGGTGTTGTATTTAGTTCCGTCGATAAAATATGCAAACGCACCTCCTTTTAGTACACGGTTCACCCAGGTTCCGGAAAAAGAACCGCCAGAAGTAATTCCTTTTAATTCATGCTCCGATACGGTACCTTTTGACCCACAGATAAAATCTAAATTCAATAGCCCTCCGTTTGGTATGGGTAAAATAGTAATCTCGGTGGAGTCTTTTGACGCACATCCATTACCGGTTATTTCATAGTAGACTTTAAAGGTTCCTACTCCAGATTTTTTTCTATCCCAAGTTCCATTTCTACTGTCCACAATTCCGGCACCAGTCCATTTTCCGCCAGGGGTGGTAACATTATTTGGAGTTGGAGCTGTTAATTGAAACAACCCATTTGTTTCGCAAAGTGGTGGCATACTATCTGGTTTCGTGTTGTAATTGCTAAGTAACTGAACTGCAGTAGGTATTTCCTGCATGCATGCTCCAGAAGTATCCGATAGGGTTACTACAAAATCTCGCGCAGTGTTGGAACCTAAAGCGATTCGAATAGAATCTGAAGTTGTATTGGAGATAAAACCACTTGTTTTACCAGTTGTTGTGCTCTTCCAGCTGTATTTATAATTTGAATTCAGTACACCTGAACAAACTCCAAATTGAGTATACGGTAGCATAAAACTGTTTCCGCCTAAACTATTTTCAGAACATGCTGTGCTGTCTGTTCCGGGAGTATAAGATCTTGAGCTTGCATATCCTGCTGAATAAAAATCCATTTTTGGGTGGTAATTTTGTTTTGCAACAGTTACCCAACATATTTCTACCAAGATGTTCGAAGTACCATCCCAAGCAAAATCTTGATCGAATTCATGTGTGTTCCAACCTGTGTTTGGTGTGTAGTTTTTAGGTGAATACACTTCAGACATATTGGCAAGTAAAAAACTATTAATAGTACTGTTCCAAACGCAAGACATTTTGATGGTAAAGTCCTTATAATTGGCGTTTACAGAAGGGAGTGCAGCGACATTAAAACCCAGTGAGGTGATGAGTCCTTTCTTTAAACCATAGCTTTTAAGCAAGGTCGCAGTATATAGAAACTGCATTTTACCACTCTTTTGTGTGGAAGAATATACTAGTGGATATAATAAAGAAGTTGTGTCGCTAGTAAATGATGCGGTACCCACCGTTTTTTTGTTTGGACTTCCTAAACAAGGAACCGAAGTAGCTGCGCAACTTCCATAATCAATTTCACCTAAATTTAATTTAAGATCTATAGTATCACCGTTGCATAAGAAAGTATCCAAATTCGTTATAAAAGATCCTTTTGGAAATGGCGGAGCAGCCAAAACATTTACAAATCCAACTCTTGAACAACCAGAATCTGAAGTGACCGTAACGTTAAACAATTTATCCGAATTCAAATTCTTCAACATTGGATTTGCTGCGGTATCGTTAGTTAAATGATGGGCTGATGACCACTGGTAGGTATAATTTCCCAATGGCTTCGAAGTATTAATATTCAAGAAATTCGTATCGGTTAAACACAGAATGGTGTCCAATACATTAACTACCGAAAAACTATCGTTAGCAAGGATAGCTAAAGTATCTGCCAAGGGGATTCCTTGCACAACTCGACCGCATTCATCTTTTGCTTGTGTAACTCTAACGGCCAATACGGTTGTTTGTGTAACAATTAATTTTGCAGTTGCTCCGGTGTCTATTCCTGGGTTAGTATCTAAAAACCAATTAACACCTTGTACCAGCTGATTTCCACTAACTCGAGACCAAGTAAAGTGTGTTGCTCCATGTGCAGCTAATTTAATGGTATCGCCCATACATGCTCTTATGCTGTCGCCTAGTCCTATTTCTTTTCCACCATTGATATTAACCGCGATTCCTACTTTAAGAGTTGTGGCTGTAGCTGAATTCCCTATGTATTCACAAAAATCATCATTAAAGAACGTTGAAAATATTTTTGTTTGATTTTTACCAGCTACTGCCGTCCATGTATACCTAACAATCACTTCATTTTTTTTACCCGTGGAGACAATTTTATAGGTTGCTCCCGGAAGTGCTTGTGAAACAGTTGATTTTATGTGAATAGAATCGGTGATATTGGAATCGGCAAATGTTTCGTCCCAAGAAATAGTTTCGCCCACACCAACATGTATTACTCCCTTGCTATCTCGGAAAGCGTTTCCCTGAAGGTTGCTAAATTTATTAGAAACATAGGGTACTTTATTTGAGCATGCTATGACACGAACTTGAATATCACGTAAGGTTTTAGCTTTTAATTTTCCTGAACACTTATCATATTCTTTGACCCAGTATGCAATCACTCTTTTTCCAGCACTTACAGGTGTAAAAGTCAACAATCCAGTATTGGTGTCCATTCTAATTCGAGGGATAGGAAAAGCTGCCGAAAATCCTGTGTTGTAAGTAACACATCGCATTGAATCTTGCATGGCGCAAGACAATTCAAAGACTAAGCTGTCCCCATCAAAATCAGTTCCTCCAGCAGCATAAGACGTTTCTTGCCCAACACAAGCGGATACATATGGTTTATATTCATCGTTAAAAGCTGGTGCAGAATTATTAGGGTAGTCTTTTGTGTTAATAAATGAGTGCATATACATTCCACCGGAACTTGTATTACTACTACCAGTATTCCTACAACAAACTGGCGAAAAACCCAATCGCCAAGAGTCGCATGACGACAGCGTTATGATTGCAGAAAATTTAAAACGCATATATCCTTGTGCTGCACTGGCTCTGTTTCGACATTTGGTACTTGGCGAACGAGTAGGGTCCAATAACTTATCGCAAACTCTAGAAACATCTTCAGCTACCACTGGATTTGAACCGCTAGTTACTATAATTCCAGCATAGGGTCCTCCAAAAGGTGTTGGAGATGGTGCTACAAAGGCTAAATGTGAAACAGTATGAACAGTCCATCCAGCTCTCAGGTTGCTAGTACAAATAGCATCTACCGTTTCGGCCGTTGAACTATAACTTGCACCATTGCAATCTCGAAGAACAAATGTTTCAATATAATATCGACCACCTCCCAATGCCTTATAGGTAATTCCACCTCCGACTATGTGTGAAGCTGAAAGTTCAGGACTAAAAAGGGTAATCGTTAAAAGCACTAATATTGCTTTTAATACATTTTTGGAATATGATTTTAAACTTTTCATCTGATTAATTATTAGGTTAAACGTCTGCCGAATTTTAGCTTGTTCCTGCTATTATCAATACTATTTCACCTTTGGGAGGGTGTTCTTCATAATGTTTAAGCACTTCAGAACATTTTCCTCTTCTATTTTCTTCGTAAACTTTGGTCAATTCCCTAGAAACACTAACCGTTCTATCCTCTTCAAAAAACTCGATGAGTTGCCCCAAGGTTTTTACCAAGCGGTGCGGCGATTCGTATAAAACGATGGTTCGTTCTTCTTGAGCTAATAATTTCAGTTTGGTTTGGCGGCCCTTTTTATGAGGCAAAAAACCTTCGAAAACAAATCGATCGCAAGGCAAACCACTATTAACCAATGCAGGTACAAATGCGGTTGCTCCCGGGAGGGTTTCAATTTTAATATCGTTTTTTATACACTCCCTTACTAATAAGAACCCTGGATCGGATATCCCTGGAGTTCCTGCATCACTTACTAACGCCAATGTTTCACCACCTTGCATACGCTCAATCATTCGCTGCAAAGCCTTATGCTCGTTGTGCTGATGAAAGGCAGATACTGGTTTTGAAATTTCGTAATGCTTGAGCAATTTAGAAGTCTGTCTCGTGTCTTCAGCCAAAATGCCATCCACTTCAGACAACACTCTTACCGCACGGTAAGTCATGTCTTCTAAATTTCCAATAGGTGTAGGTACGAGTATTAACATAAAATTCTAGTTTGCTGCAAACTTAGATATTGCATTGCAGCTCTAATGCTCTTCTAAACTAGAACGTCTTTTTTTAATAAGTCGGTTGAAGTTTGCGAATGAGAATTTTGGGTTTGTCGTGAGAGGCAACCATAAATTATAACCTCATTTTTGTAAAAGCTTAACTGTATCGCCTTTTAATAACAGTGATAAATTCTTCCGCTATCTCATTATCCTCCTTCCAACCAAATTGGGGGATAAATTTCGCCGAAAGCAGTCGCTTAGCATCTTCAAAAGACTCGAGGTGGTTAAACTCATTAATAGCTCGCACAAATTCTTGCCCGTCTCCGCCAAATAATTCATTGGTAAAATAAAAACGTTCGTTTAAACCAAAGGCACTTCTCAAATCATCAATTGCATTGTTTGCCAACATTTCTGCCACTTCAATACCGCTAGATTGTTCTCGTTTTGGAGCTGGAGTTTGAACCACTTTAACCGGATCTACATCTTCTACTTCAGGAATACGCTCTACTGTATTCTCGATTTCCAAAGATTCCGTTTCAGGTTGTTCTTCAGCAACTGTATCATCAGGAACTGGTTCAGGGATTAGTTCAACTTTTTCCTCTTCAACATTTTGTAAAACTTGAAAAGCAGCAACTGCTTTTAGAAGTTCTGTGCTAATTCTAATATAAGCCTGCAAATCATCGATTTCACTTTTTAACTCAACACTAGGCAAAGCCAAGAGTTCCTTTTTCAAGGCTTGAATTTGCTGCTTAAGTTCTTCGATATTGTGTTGCATAGTTTATTTAACGCTCAGATGCACAAATTTATTTTAATTCTGATGATGGTTATCGCTTTATGTAATCAAAAAAGTCGCGGATTTTTTTGAGTTGATTAGCTTTGCATCTGCACAATGTTTTTAGAAAATAAAATAGAAAAAGAACACCGCGTAGGTTGGATAGAGGTCATTTGCGGCTCAATGTTCTCAGGGAAAACAGAGGAATTAATTCGAAGAATGAGAAGGGCTCAATTTGCGAAACAGCGCGTTGAGATTTTCAAGCCACAAATTGACACTCGATATTCAGAAAAAGAAGTTGTGTCGCACGACGATAATGCAATTCCGAGTACTCCTGTTCCAAGTTCAAATAATATTTTATTGCTCGCAGATAACGTAGAAGTAGTTGGTATTGATGAAGCTCAATTCTTTGATGATAACCTTCCCAGTGTTTGTAATCAACTTGCAAATTCTGGTATACGCGTAATTGTTGCGGGCTTAGACATGGATTTTAAAGGTGAGCCTTTTGGGCCTATGCCACACCTCATGGCCATTGCAGAATACGTAACCAAAGTACATGCAATTTGCATGAAAACAGGAAAGCTGGCAAACTACTCGCACAGACTCACCAACAATGAAGGTTTGGTAGAATTGGGTGCAACAGAAAACTACCAACCACTCTCACGTGAAGCTTACTTTGAAGCTTTAGCTGCAGAAGAAAAAGCCAAAAGTGAAAAATAGATGGCTGGATTTAGGGATTCAATTGTAGAAATTAGTGAAGCTGCACTTTTAAAGAACCTAGAACATTTTAAGGGTTTAATACACAAATCATCGCATCTAATTCTCGTGCTAAAAGCCAATTCTTATGGCGCAGGAGCAATACCTGTTGCCCGACTTTTTGAAAATGAAGAAAGAGTTGAGTATTATGCAGTGGCCAGCATAGACGAAGGAATAGAACTTAGAAAGGCTCAAATAAAAAAACCAATTATTATTCTTAGTCCAGATGCCGACCGCTTTAAAGAAGTATTGTTGAACAAACTGCAGCCCGTGATTACTAGCCCCTCAAACCTAAAAAGTTGTATTCGCCAATTGGGTTCAATAACAAACTATCCCGTCCACTTAAATTTTGATACGGGTATGCATCGAGTAGGATTTCGTTCAAACGAAGTAAATGCATTAATTCAGTTATTGCATGCCACCAATTGCATTAAAATCGAAACTGTTTTTTCGCATTATAGTGGCTCTGGTAGCGCTAAATTTGATGCATTTACTATGGAGCAAGCTGAGGAATTTAACACTATGTTTTCTGAGTTAACTGCTCATCTTGATTATCAGCCCAAAACACATTTAAACAACTCGGGTGGGTTAGAGCGTTTTAATAATGACATGAATGCACTGCATAGACTAGGTGTTGGACTCTATGGCCATTCTGTCGAAAAAAGTGCCCTCCAAAATGTGTTTGCTTGGAAAACCAAAGTCGCCCATATTCAATGGGTAGAGAAAGGTGAATCTGTAAGTTATAATAGAAGTTGGATAGCACCTAAACGGAGTAAAATTGCTACAGTATTTGTAGGTTACGCTGATGGCCTTAACCGCAGGTTGTCTAACGGAAAATGGCATCTAAAATCAGGCAATCATGCGTTACCAATTGTTGGAGATATCTGTATGGATTTGTGCATGGTAGATGCAACCACAGTTGAACTAGAAGTAGGCCAGGAACTTATTATTTTGAACACTGCAAAGGACATAGAGAATATGGCTGAAACGCTTGGTACAATCAGCTACGAAATACAAACGTCAATTTCTTCAAGAGTAGAAAGAAGCTACGTTTAGTTTAGCCCTCACTTACTTGACTCTGAAACTCCGCAGCTAAAGTTTCCTTTTGCTTATCGGTTAACACGGGGCTCAAAGTTTCTATTATTTCAGTTGCAAGCTGCTGCTTACTCATACCAACTAACTCTATTGAAGCAGCTCTCGCTACAAAGTAGATAATGTCTTGTTCTTTTTTAAGCAAATTTTCATCTTTATCACTAGGCTCGTTGGCCAAGTTTTTTAGCCCTTCTTCTACGTTAGCCTTACCTTCTTTGGTATTTCTTCTTGTAAGTTGGGCTAAACCTAAAATCAATTGAACTCGTGGATCTTCAGGAGCTAACTTGTATACTTTTTTCGCATAATAAGTCGCCTTTCTATATTTAGTTTCGTGGTAGTAATACTCAGCCTCATCCAAGCCAATAAACCTCATTTTCTCAACATCTACTGAATAATAAAGGTCAAAGTCTCCCGGATTTTCTTGTTTATTTTTATACTTCACGTACTTATAACCATACTTTAAAGCATCTTTCAGCAAGCGGGGGTTATTTTCCATAAACTCTCTATCATCGAGCAATTTAATTGATGACCGCATAGCAAAAAAGTACACCTCAGGACTAGTTCTGAACTTATCTTTTTCCATTCGTTTTAGCGATTGGAAATAGCACTCCTCGTTCTTATCCATTATGTACAAGTCGAATAACTTCTGAAAGTCAGAGTTGACAAATTGTGCGTTTAAGAATGATGTTGATAGGACAATAAAAAACAAGGGTATAAACCGTTTCATAGCAATTAAAATTTAAGGTGTAAAAAAGAGGGAAAACTAATCCTGTACTAACTATTCGTTAGGTCAGATACAGCTGTGAAATTTCATGAAATAGACATCGGCGGACTGCCTTTGAAGGAGACTTAGCTTAGTATTTCTTCTTTTTAGTCTGTCTAAAATCACCATACAAAGGTAATAAAATTAAAAACTTCAATCAAAGTGATACGTTAAAGACCGCTAAGACGGCTACTTTATATGTTTGGCACAGTATTAGATTAGTTATACTTGAATAACATAATTACAGTTATGAAAACACTTAAAAAACCATTAATAGGATTAGCAGTATTAGCGCTATTTGCTTTTGATAAGAGAATAGTGTTAGAAGAAAAACCAGAAAGCTTCGAGCATCAAAAGTTATCTAAAGTAAAACCGTTTAAAGAAGGTGAAAAAATATCTTACCGAGCACATTATGGTTGGTTAGATGCGGGTACTGCAGATTTAACTATCGTAAAACAAGATACTGCTATAGATGGTAATCCAGTTTTTCATGCGGTAGGAGAAGGAAAAACACTAAATGTTTTTGAGTGGTTCTACAAAGTAAGAGACGTGTATGAAACTTACATGGATGAAAGCACTCTTGCTCCCAGAAAATTCAAACGTCGAGTAAATGAAGGTGGATATATAATAAACAGAGATTACCACTTTGTTCCAGAAAAAGGAGAAGTAAATACTGCTTCAAAAGGAACCATAAAAACTCCGAGTGACGTTCAAGATATGTTGAGTAGCTTTTATTATCTGCGTGCTCTCGATTTCAGTAATGCCAAAAAAGGTCAAATCTTTAGAATCAATGCTTTTATGGATTATGAAATGTGGCCTTTTTATGTGAAATATAAAGGAATTGAAGAAGTAAAAGTTAGCATGGGTACATTCAGATGTCACAAATTCGTTCCTGTAGTTCAAGAAGGACGAGTATTCAAAAGTGAGGAGGATATGAACGTTTGGGTAACTGCTGATGCTAATAAAATTCCAATCTTGTTACAAAGTAAAATTCTAGTTGGAAGCGTAAAAATGGAAATTAGCGGCTACAGCAACTTAGTTGCTCCCATTGCAAAAGTTGAAAAGAAAAAAAGCAGTTGGTTTTAGCTGATAATCGAAAATAGAGAAAAAAAGGCGAGTATTTCTACTCGCCTTTTTTTATTGCCTTTCTTTGATGCAAATTAGAAAAAATGAATCAAACCATTCATTGGAAACAAATTTGGAGCCTTATTGCGTTAAATGCCGCAATAATAATTTCTTAGATTGCATACCACAATTATCAACCTCAATTACTTGAGCAGTTTAATTACGAGCATTATGAAGGTTTTTTACAAAAAGCCAAGCTCGTAATTCTTCTAATAATTCCACCCCTAGCAGGTTTTCTTGCCGATCGTTTTTTTAAACCAGGCGATCGCAGAGTGCCTCTAGTTACGGCTGGTGTAAGCTTTACCGCTTTGGTATTTATGTTGGTTGCAAGTTTAATTGGGGAAAGTCCACTTTTCAATTTAAGCGAATACTTACCCCTAATGATTGTGATTTGGCTAGTTTCAATGAATGTATTTTATGCACCTGCACTTGCCATGTTAGAAAAGTTTGTGCCTGTTGCGCAATTTACCTTGGTAATGGGGGTATATGTATTGGTAAGTGATATTATTTACTCCTTGGAGCCTGCTATAGTTGGTTTGGTTCAACTTTTTGGAGCACCTTTTACCTTCCTTTTTGGAGGGGCAATAGTATTAGCTTCAGAATTATGGTTTTCTAATGCTTATAAAACTTGGAGCGCCACTGAGCAGCAATCCGCAAGTGTTCAAAGTTTGACTACAGTTGGTTTAAAGCCATTCAAAATTTGGATAACAGCATTTCTCTTTGGCCTTGCAGTAGCGTTTCTGATAAACGTGCTGCCTAGTCAACTCGAAAGCAAACTCATTCATGCTGATCTTGGCGAATATACAGGAGAAATAATCGTGAGTGGTTTATTATTGCTAACGGCTTTAGCCGCTTGGGCGCTTTCGAAAAGAGTTACTGTGGACAATATGACCAACACCTTTTTTGTCTCCTTTGTGTCTATAATCCTTTTGTTTTTTGTGAGTATGTTTCTTGATGGTGTCGCGACACTTTTTCCCCTTATTTTAGTTGTACCTCTGCTTGGTTTGCTGTCGGTTAGCGCCTTTCCTATGGCTATGTCCAACGCTGGGTTAAAACATAAAATGCTTGCTGCTGGACTCTTTATTTCTGGTGCGGAATTTCCAGATAGTTTCTTAGAAATGTATTTCTAGTTATCAACTCTAGTGTGTCCAAATGTCATTATTGGATAATCAATTTCAGTCGACTCCACAACTCCTTTTTTGTAATTATAGGTAGTTTTTCTGCCGGTTTTCTTATCAATTATATCGTAAGAATTTTTATCTGACCGCTCCAATTTATTAAAATAGCCGTACAATTCAGCGTAATTGTGCGCAAACCGCACGGGATCTTCTGGCTCAACAAAAAACAACATGGAAGAGGTAACAAAAATTGCCGGAATATTTAGTATTTCATCTCTGATGTTCTTATCCTCATCTACCCTGTAAATACTGTAGTTAGTTCCTTCGAATTGAGTGTGGTTAGATTCTCGAAGCTTACCATTTACGAAAACTTCCACATGGGATGTCATCAATGTATCTTTATAAAATTCTGATTTAGTGATAAATATAACCTCATGGCGACTTAATAAATAGGAAACGGATACTTCACTTTTCCCACTGTAAATAGTTGAATCTCCTTGTACTTGTTTTGACAATTCATAGGTCCCTAGATCAAAAAAACCTGCACCTATAGTGTAGTTTAATGTCGAAGTTTGAGCCTTACTGCAAACGGCCAACATCAAAATTAGAATTGAGGTTGAGTACAATGATTTTTGCATACATCTAAAATAAACAGATTTCTGTTTACAATAAGCCGACCAACCTGAAATTCCCTGGTAATTAAACAACATTTTTGAGGCTATGCTAAGAGGTCTAAATTTTCTACTGATTTTTTGTTCGCTTGTGTTCCTGTTTGGAGCTTGCAGTGGAGACGAGAATCTAGCCGATGTTTCAATTCCTAAAGACACCCTCCCTGAAGTAAAAGTAAACATGGCTTATGGCTTAAACCTAGATTCATTTATTGTAAAAGAAGGCAAAATCAAGAAGAATCAAATGCTTTCGCATATTCTACTCCTCAACCACATTCCTTGGCCAGAAATTGATCGTTTGGTCAAAAGGTCAAAAGATATTTACGATGTCCGTAAATTGAGAAGCGGGAAAAACTATACGGTTCTTTGTAAAAAAGATAGCACTGAAAAAGCAGAATATTTCATTTACGAAGCAAATGCGATTGACTATGTAGTCTTTGATTTGCGAGACAGCATGAACGTGACTATTGCTCAAAAAGAAGTTACTGAAATACGCAGGGAAGTTGCTGGTGTAATTAATTCATCACTTTATCAAACGCTCATTGACATTAATTGTAGCGCAGGACTAGCAATGGAAATGAGTGAAATTTATGCTTGGAGTATTGACTTTTATAGAATTCAAAAAGGCGACCGTTTCAAAGTAATTTTCTCCGAAAAATGGGTGGGTGATACCCGTGTAGGAATTGGTACTATTGAAGCTTGTCTATTTGAACATCACAACGAAAATTTTTACGCATTCCCGTTTGAACAGAATAATGTTGTAGACTATTTTGATGAGCAGGCCAAAAGCCTAAGAAAGGCGTTTTTAAAGTCTCCCCTTAAATTTGGTCGCATTAGCTCAAGCTTTACTATGAGAAGATACCATCCGGTACAAAAACGCTGGAAGGCGCATCTTGGAACCGACTACGCCGCTCCAAAGGGAACTCCTATCTTGGCTGTTGGGGATGGTAAAGTAATAGAAGCACGTTATAAAAAGTTTAATGGAAATTATGTGAAGATAAAACACAACGGGACTTATACTACTCAGTATTTACATATGTCAAAATTCGCAAATGGTGTGCGATCTGGGAAATATGTAAGGCAAGGCGATGTAATTGGTTATGTTGGCTCTACTGGTCTGGCAACTGGCCCCCACGTATGTTTTAGGTTCTGGAAAAACGGCAAACAAGTCAATCACCGAACTCAAAAACTCCCTGCTTCGCTTCCAGTGAAAAAAGAGCTCCTGCCACAATTTAAGACTACAATGGATACCCTTAAACTGCAATTGGATGTAATTCCTTTTGAGGAAAAAGCGGCTGCCGAATTGGCTCAAAAATAATTTTTTTATAAATGTGGTTTATTTTATAAACTAGTTTATATTTGTCAAAATTATAATCATGAAATTAGAAAGTGGAAGTGCAATTGCGGGAGGGTCTATATTAGGAATGGGTGTGGGTTTTTTATTTGATAACATGCTCCCCTTTCTATTGATTGGCACTGGAGTGGGATTCTTTATCGAGTTTTACTTCAAGAATAAAAAAGAAAAAAACGATGAACAATAATTTTACTCCCGAAGAAAGTCTGTCGGTTATCCACCGAGCGATTAACCAAACACATCAAAACATAAAAGAAGATAGTATCCACTTTTTGATTTGGGGTTGGGCAACTTTGATTGCTTCTATCGCGTATTATATTTTACTTACCATAGTTCACTACCAACATCCTTATATAGCTTGGACCCTTATGCCAATAGCTGGAGTTATCGCTGGAATTGTTGGTTTTAAAGCTGCTAAAAAGGTAAAAGTAAAAACTCATATTGACCGAATTCTCGGCTACCTATGGGGTGGCTTTGGAGTTTACCTCCTAATTTTACTTGTTTTTATGCCTATTATAGGTTTTGACAAGACTTATCCTTTGATTATCGGTTTATACGGACTAGGAACTTTTATTATGGGGGGTATTATACAATTCAGACCATTAATAATTGGCGCTATAATATGCTGGGCCATTGCAGCACTTTCTTTTACGCTAAATTTTCCAAATCAATTATTGTGTATTGCAGGTGCTATTGTGGTTGCTTATTTAATTCCAGGTTACCTCCTGAGGTTTTCAAATAAATAAAATACCAATTGTACATAATAAGTGGATAAAAAACTTGACCCCCTTCTACACAATGAATTAAGGCTTTCCATAATGAGTATCCTTGTCTCGGTCGAATCAGCCGAATTTGGTTACTTATTGGAGAAAACTGCTGCTTCTAAAGGAAACTTAAGTGTTCAATTAACGAAGCTTAAAGACGCTAAATACATTTTAGTTACAAAGTCATTTAAGAAAAACATGCCTTTGACTACCTGTAACATCAGTAAGAAGGGAGAACAAGCCTTTAAAGACTATGTAAATCAAATTTCAAAGTACTTAAAACTTTAGTGCTACTCTGACTGGAGGTGATCAGTAAATAGAATCCCGTTCAAATGATCTATTTCATGTTGAAAAATTACTGAGGTAAATCCCGAAATTTCCTCAATGTGCTTTTTCCCATCTAAATCTACATATTCCACAACAATTTTAATTGGCCGAAATACTTCAGCAGTATAATTTGGTATCGAAAGGCAGCCTTCTTTACCTAATTTCTGCTCATCAGAGCAACTTTTAATAATCGGGTTTATATAAATCTCGAAAGGCTCATTTGCCTTATCAAATCGCTGAACGAGTATTATTTGCCTTTGTAAACCTACTTGAGGAGCAGCAATTCCTACACCCATATTTTTTGGGTCTTGAACGGTCTTTAACAATCGCTTTGAAAAGTAAATCGCCTCATTTTTATTCTTATCCAAATTGACTTTTTTAGACTGCTTTCTAAGGAATATTGGTCTTTTTTATTCTCAATTGTCAAAAATTCAAATGGCTCGTAGGGCAATTTTTCTTCGATGAGCTTTAGCTCCTTCCGTTTCAGCTTTTTTGCCTTTTGACCAAAAGAATTTACGCAAAAAAAAAAATAAGAAATGCCAAAAAAAACTTTAGCATCTTGAATTTTGGAGCGACGATAATTAAATTCACTTCTTAATCCAGAATAAACTCTGTAATCCCTACTTCATGATTATCTGCATAAGCATAAACGATGTATTTACCAGAGATAACTGATGTTTTAACGTCCCAATACAAACAAACATCAATCTCCTTATTCTCATAGTTTATCTCCTTTTTAACGGAATACAATCCTCTTATACCATCAAACTCAAACATATTTGCCTTGTCTTCGCTAAGGGTTAGTACTTTTCCAGAAGGGCCAATTATTCTAACATAAACCATTTTCTTACCCGCTTTTGCCAAGTCGTTTTCTCCTACGGTTATGCAAGTTTTAATTTTCTCTACCACTTTTGCTCTTTCCGTGCGTTTATGAATGTTGTTGTTTTTAACTTTTTGACCGTAAGATTCTATAAAAACGGCTTGAAGTTTTTCTCCAATTTTAACCTTTTCAGCCAGCTTACTTTTCTCCGACTCTAATAGGTTAGACTTATCTCTTTCCTTTCCTAGTTCTCCTTTTATGTTTTTATTCTCAGCCATTAATTCGATATTGGCCGTATTCAAAGAGTCAATTGTATGCACGAATCCTTTCATGATTTTACGCAAACTTTCGGTTTCTTTTTTGAGCTTATATATGGTCCAATTACCGCTTTTAACTTTCTGTATCATCTCCTCAACACGAGCCCTTTCGCTTAACAATTGCGCATTAAGTGTATCGTTATCAGATGATAAGCTGTCGTATTGTAACAGCATATCGTTTAGCTCTAATTCCAACTCGTTTTTCTCCGTAGTAATTTCAACATTCTCACCAGTGAGCTGCTCAGTCTTTCCTTTTTCATCAAACAACATAATCATTAGCCCAACATTAGCCAATATTGAAAGGGTTAAAATAGCTATTAGAACTTTATTGGATTTTTCTTGCTTTTCAGATGTTTCAGTCATTTTTTACTTTTTGGTATTTTTATAGCAACGTAACAAAGCTAATTATACAAGCAACAGCGAAAACCAATGCTAAAAGAAATTATTTCACTTTTCTATCCACAAATATGCGCAGGATGTCAAATGCCTGTTCACAAAAGTACCTGGTCAATTTGCTTGAATTGCAGGATAAAAATGCCTAGAACAAAATTTCAAACTTTCGAAGAAAACCCCGTTATGAGACTGCTTCAAGGAAAGTGCGATATAGAACATGGCTTTTCATTTTACTACTTCAAAACTGGCAACACTGTGCAAGACTTGATGCACGCTTTAAAGTATAAGGGGATTATCAAAGTAGGAGAAGAGTTTGGGCAGATTATCGGGCAACATCTTTCAAGAAACAAACGTTACAAATCAATCGATTATGTAATCCCTCTTCCACTGCACATTAGTAAAAAACGTTTGAGAGGATATAATCAATGCGATTCAATTGCACAGAGTATTGCATCAAAGCTCAATACGGTATTTGAAAATAAAATGGTTATACGTATAAAAGCAACTGCTTCTCAAACTACGAAATCACACTTTGAAAGACATGAAAACGCCGATAAGATTTTTAAGATTAAACGTCCAGAAATTTTTGAAAACAAAAGTGTCCTGCTCATTGATGATGTCATTACCACTGGATCCACGCTATCCTCATTAGCTGCTGAGTTTAATACAATTCCAAATTGTAAAGTTTACGTGGGAACAATAGCCATAGCAAACTAGGAATTTACACCATTATTCTTGGTTCAATTAAACGAGAGATTGTAAATTAGCCCCCTTCTATATTGATTCATGCTTAAAGATTTTGCCAAAACAAGTCCCGTAACATTTTTTGCACTTCCTGTAATTATTATTGGAATGCTCGTACTAAGTTACTTCTTGTACAGTACCTTAATTACCAATCAAATTGATTCACGTCAGCAATTTGTTGAACAGCAATTAAAACTATCCACAACACATTTAGAAACTCAAATCATTGAGTTTAAAAAAGAGTTTCTAGATTTATCCAAACTAGATGATTTTAGAGAGGTCTTTGACACTAGCGATATTCAAAGTGAAAAACTACGTTACCGTCTTAAGCGCATAGTCAACCGTTATAGTCGATTTGTCGACACTGTTTATATCTATAATAAAAGCCTGTTTTATTATATGAATCAAGATAGTTTAGGAATAACCCATGAAGGAACTGGCCAATTAGAAGACAAATTATTGCCGCTTCAATTTACAAGCAAGCCTAAAATACTCCACTTAGAGGGCAGCAAAGTGCTATTAATGAGTTTGTTGCATGTTGGAGAAGAGCAAGAAGTCTATCTAGGTGCCGTTATAGATATTATTAAAATGATTAAAAACGAAGCCTATAAACAATACACTGGAGAATTTAGTTCTAAAGTAATCTTTACCGAAAATATTGGCTTTAAGACATTGGATCGCGGTGAACAATTTGAAGCGAAATTTCAACTTTACGATCATAAAAAACAAGAAATAATAAATAATATTTTGGACAATAAGGCGGGGTATTTATTACACAAACTGCCAAAATCTTCATTTGTATACATGACGAGTTACCAGCCCTTTAAGTTGTTTCAAGAACGTTTTGGACTTTTATTTGTACATTCTGAAAATGATTTTGTAGCTCCGATAAAAGCGAAACTTCAAATTATTTTTCTATCCTTTTTTGCTATGATTGGTTTGGTGATGGTTGTTTTTATTATTAGCCTTAAGGACATTAGCCAAAATAATGAGGAACTGTATCAAAGTAAAAAGAGTTTATCTCAAACCCTTACTCAGCAGCGGTTTATACTGGAACATGGAGACACTTTTTCCTTTACTCTTGACAAAGAGGGCGTACCTATATATGTAACCGATAATATTGAAAAGGTTACGGGCTACAACAAAACAAAATGGTTTAACGAATTACCCAATTTATTGACGCAGAATAAAATCAATCAAAAAGTTGCTTCTGATTTCAAAAAATTCTCGAATGAAAAAGGGTTTGAATTAAATTATAATCTTGAAATTAAACAACCAACAGAACAAAACTTAATCATAGAATTTAGAGATCGCCCCTATTTTAATGAAAAGGGAGAGTTTGAAGCAATTGTAGTTACAGCCAAAGACGTAACCTCTGATTATTATAGACAAGAAGAGTTAAAACGATCACTAGCGATTCTTGAAGCAGAGCAGGAAAGCAAGAAGCCTTAAAGACGCAATTCTAACAAAACCATTTCTTGCAATAACCATCTTCTGCACGATGCAGCAAAGTACGCTGAACGCGGTTTAGTTTAGCTTTGATTTAAGCAATTGTGAGGAAACTTCTTGGCAATAGGGCAAAGATTTGGGTGATGCTAGGAAAAAGCAGCCAACGCTGGAATAGACAGCTATTGTCTAGTTATGCAGCCCCGTGAATTTGCCAGATATAATTGAAAATTGTAAAAACAAAAAAAGCCACTCCGAATTATCGAAATGGCTTTTATTAAATGTCGTTTAATAGCGTAGCTAATACTCGTCTTCGTTAAAGAAGAAATCTTCTTTAGAAGGATAGTCTGGCCAAATGTCCTCGATTGTATCATAGGTATCTCCCTCGTCTTCAATCTCTTGAAGGTTTTCTACAACCTCAAGCGGAGCCCCTCTACGCAACGCGTAATCAATTAATTCTTCCTTGCTTGCCGGCCAAGGAGCATCTTCCATATATGAAGCTAGTTCAAGAGTCCAATACATTCTACTTGTGAATTAGGGTTATAATTTTTGCAAATGTAATTTTTTTACGCTCACTTGCAAATCTATTTATCGATAGACCTAAACTCGTGGTTTCCATGGCGTTTCAGTTGCGTTTTTATCCAAAGTAACCTTTCGAGACAATACAAATAAATAATCGCTCAATCGATTTAAATAACGAATATCAATTTCATCAACCTTACTTTCTTCACTCAAACGAATTACCATTCGCTCAGCTCTTCGACAAACGCAACGCGCTAAATGACAATATGAGACTATGACATTACCTCCTGGAAGTACAAAAGATTTCATTTGAGGCAATTCTTCATCCATCCTATCCATTTCCTCTTCTAAGAAGGTAATGTCTTTATCTTCTATTAGAGGAATATTTTTTAATGGCTTTTCTGGGTCACTTGCCAACATTGATCCCAGAGTGAACAAGCGGTCTTGAATCTCTATAAGCACTGCTGTTTGGGCTGAATTAATATCTTGATCCCGAATTAATCCAATCCACGAGTTCAACTCATCAACTGTTCCGTAGGATTCTATTCTTAAATCAGATTTTGAGATTCTTTTGCCTCCAAATAATGACGTTTGACCCTTGTCACCCGTTTTCGTATACACTTTCATTTAATCTTGGAATATGAGTTTGTATTTAACCTGAACATTATTGATGTTCACATTTAAAATATAAACTCCAGCGTTGAGTTTATTTATTAGCATAACACTTTGCTCTCTGAATTGTTCTTCGTGAACCAATTTTCCCGCTATGTTATATACGGAATAGTGTCCAGAGGTAGCAGTGCTAAAGTCTAAATACATCTTTCCTTTAGAGGGATTTGGGAACAACTTATACCGATTAGGGCTCACAACCTCATCTTCAGCAACAACGCCAGCTAATTCGCCCAACTCAGAAAATTCACAACCATCAGCATCAGTTACTTCAAGTGTGTACTTGCCTTGCATTAATAAATCCGATAGATTTTTTGTACCGGGATTTCTAAATCCAGTTGGACCCGTCCACTTAAAGTTTAGCGGTTCATTACCTCCACTTACTGCAGCTTCTATCGCACCTACATTTCCAGTATCCAATACATTTAAATTTATAACAATTGGGGTTGAACCATTGACCCGAACTGAGTCCACTAGCGTGCAATTGTTTGTATCAGTTATAGTTAATCGATAGGTACCTGACATCAGCCCTGAGTTTACATTCAACTTTTTAGAAGTATCCTCCCAAGCATATTTATAGTTTGGAACCCCTCCAAACACATTTGCTCTAATTGAACCCATCGTATCATTAAAGCATTTGTTGTCTTCAACCACAAAGTCAACAGAAAGAGGTGCTTTTGGCCCAGAAATAGTGAAGTTTTCTATTGTTTTGCAACCGCCTCCGGTATTGTCTGTAAGTGTAAGCGCATAGCTGCCCGCCCTTAAATTTTGAATGGTAGAGTCTGACTGCCCATCACTCCAAGCGAAAGTATAAGGTGCGATCCCAGAACTTGCAGAAACAGAAATACTGCCTGCTAAGTCCCCAAAGCAAATTTCATTTGTGCTGTTTTTTAGACTAATGCTAGGGCCATTGGTATCTGAAATTGTTACGGGCAAAGCTAGGCTGCAACCCAAGGTATCGGATACGGTAACTCCATATAAACCCGATGATAAACCAGCAATAGAATTTAAATTACTACTTCCAGCATTTTGCGACCATAGGTAACTAATAGGTGCTGAACCTCTTGAAACTGTTACTCCCGCAGAACCTGTTGTTCCCCCACAAGTTGACTTTGTTATTGTAACTGCGGCATTTATTGCACAGCTTCTGGATTTGAGGTTTAACTTAACGCAAGGCAAATAATTGCTTGACGCGTATCCTGTACCAATATTCAAGAACGATACACCATCCTGTGACTGAGCTTCTGATACGCCAACCAGTACTTCATCTCCTCTAGTACGGAATCCAGTATAATATTTTCCAGCTTTCAAATACGTATCTGGAATTTTAAAGGTGTTCCAATTTCCCAACATCTTTTGAGTAACCTTTATTTCTGTTCCAACAGGCGGAAATACTGGAGGTACAACATTATCCTGAAAAAATTCATTCAAAATCATCACGTCAAATACAGCACCAATTTTTGAGCTAGAATGAATAAATACTGAAACAGAGTTAGCTGTATCTGGTGTTTTGATTTCAACCAAAGAAGACAAGTCAAAAGCCTGATTCGGGCCGAACCAGAAACCACTTGTTGGGTTTTCATCACCTACTCTAGAAATAACCGTATCGGTAATGTTGAGATTAAACTTTAAGGAGTCTTTAGATGTTTCAGATTCTACAGAATCTGATTTATTTACAAATAACATCTCGTAATTCCCTATCCCACTTGCTGGAATATAATTGGGGTGAAGTGTAACTAAAGTGTCTGAATTAGGAAGTAAAGAAAGTGGCAGCGATGTTTGTCTTGAAGAACCATAACCACTTATTGTAAAATCGACCTGTGCATTTGTTGCTGAGTACCTCCCAAGGTTGATAAAGTTAGATTCAATTTTCAAGGGCATTTTAGAAGCATGATGAGCCGGATATTCCCTGTACGCATTCGAACTATTTAGTCCGTTAAAAGATATAGATTCTAGCCCTAAATTAACTCCTTGGGGAGGTTCGCAAATAGCAATATTATCAATTGCTAAGCCTCCACTCCATAAGCCACCATCGTTATACACAAAGACAATTTGTGTATTTCCAGCCAACCCAGAAAGAGGAACAATATACTCCTGCCAACCGCTAGCACTTTTTACAGAGCTCAGTGCAGTTGTTTTTAACCCATTTTTGGCAATAACAAAAGCTTCTTCTTTGGCACTTAAAGCATCAAAATAGACACTAAACCTCAGCTGATATACTTTTGAAATCAATAGATTTTGAATTGGTATAATCAAACTGTCTTGGGACTTATTGCAATTGCACGCATCATCATTGGTGTATACGAACTTAGTGTTCGCAGGCACTTTCCATACTTGCCCTGTACTTGCTGTTGCTGAAGTTCCTATCTTAAACCCGCCATCAGAAGCCGCAGTAATTACAGCTATTCCTTTTGCCGAAAGCGAACTTGCTGATTCAAAATCTTCGGAATAGATAATATTCGTACCCGCTAAGGTTCCATATGTTGGAGAAACTTGCTTAACCGATTTTTTAGAGTCTTTTACAATTATTGGCCTTGGATAATTTTGTCCAAAAACCAATTGTGTTAAGAACAAAGTAAGTAAGGTTAGTGTGCGTTTCATATGGTGAAAATAAGCAAAGAAAAAGGGAACGCGAACGCTCCCTTTTTATTTCTTATAAAGTAATTTTATACTCTTGATCTTCGTAATCCTCCAGAGGAGGGCAAGCGCAAATCAAATTCCGATCTCCAAAGGCATCGTCAATTCTAGCAACTGGAGCCCAATATTTATTCATGAGCAAGTTTGGCATTGGGTATGCCGCTTTTTCTCTAGAGTAAGGTTTATCCCAATTTGAACTAATTATTTCCTGAGCTCTGTGCGGCGCATTTTTGACCACATTATTTTCTCGATCAGCAGTTCCATCTTCAATTTCAGCTATTTCCTTTCGAATACTAATCATTGCACTACAAAAACGATCTAACTCTGATTTGCTCTCACTTTCAGTAGGCTCGATCATAAGAGTGCCTGCAACTGGAAAACTTACTGTTGGAGCATGAAATCCATAGTCAATCAAACGCTTAGCAATATCAACCACCTCTATTCCTGCGGTTTTTTTGAAGCCTCTACAATCCAAGATCATTTCATGAGCAACTCTACCACTCTCTCCTAAATACAGCACAGGATAGTAATCCTCCAATCGATTCTTGATGTAATTCGCATTTAGAATGGCGTATTCGGTAGATTCTCTCAATCCAGTTTTTCCCAACATTTTACAATACGCATAGGAAATCAACAAGATAGAAGCACTTCCATAAGGTGCACCACTAACGGCGGAAACGGCATCTGGGTTTTCGGTTAGTCGAAATGAATGACCCGGCAAAAATTTTGCTAAATGTTCCGCTACTCCAATCGGCCCAACACCTGGACCACCTCCACCATGAGGTATGGCAAATGTTTTATGCAAATTCAAGTGACACACATCTGCTCCAATATTACCTGGACTGGTAAGGCCAACTTGAGCGTTCATGTTGGCGCCATCCATGTATACTTGACCGCCGTTTGCATGAATAATATCTGTCATTTCAATAATAGACTCTTCGAAAACTCCGTGCGTTGAAGGGTAAGTAACCATTAAACAAGACAACGTGTCTGAGTACTTTTCCGCTTTTTCCCTTAAATCGTTAACATCAATGTTTCCGTTTTCTAAACTTTTTACTACCACAACTTCCATTCCTGCCATAACCGCGGAAGCAGGGTTTGTTCCGTGTGCAGACGAAGGTATTAAAGCAATTTTACGCTGATGGTCACCATTTGCTTTATGGTAAGCTCTTATGGTAAGTAAGCCAGTATACTCTCCTTGTGCTCCAGAATTTGGCTGAAAAGAAATTGCCGCAAATCCTGTGATTGCACAAAGCCATTCTTCTAAATCCTCAATTACTTGATCGTAACCAGAAGTCTGATCAGCCGGAGAAAATGGGTGCATGTTAGCAAACTCTGGCTTAGAAACTGGATACATCTGCGCAGCTGCATTCAATTTCATAGTACAAGAACCCAAAGAAATCATGGAGTGCGTAAGCGAAATATCTTTATTCTCTAATGTTTTCAGGTAACGCATCATTTCACTCTCGGAGTGGTAGCTATTAAACGTAGGATGGGTCAGAAACTTAGAGGTTCTATTCAAGTGAGGAGGTATTCCAATACTGCATTCACCAATGTTTACATTTTGACCTTTAACTTTAGCAAAACATGTTACCAAATCAGCTACGTCATCACTCATAACTGTTTCGTCCAAGCTCACAGTCACTGTACCCTCGCCGTACCAGAGGTTTATTTCTTTGTCTTCAAAGATCCGCTTTACGTTACTTTCTTCGGCTTTTATAGTAAGAGTATCGAACCAACTATCGTTTACCAATTCGTAGCCTAAATTTTCTATCGCACAGGCAAGTCTATTCGTTCGTTCATGTATTCTAGAGGCAATTTCTTTTAAACCTTCAGGACCATGATATACGGCATAGGAACCAGCCATATTGGCTAACAAAGCTTGAGCAGTACAAATATTAGAAGTTGCTCTATCTCTTTTTATATGCTGCTCTCTGGTCTGAAGCGCCATTCTGAGAGCTCGATTGCCGTTTCTATCTTGTGAAACACCAATAATTCTTCCTGGGATAAATCTTTTAAACTCCTCTTGTGTAGCAAAAAATGCCGCATGAGGTCCGCCAAAACCCATTGGCACGCCAAATCGTTGTGAATTTCCTACCACCACGTCAGCACCCCATTCGCCTGGTGGTTTCAATTTTATTAGTGCCATCAAATCCGATGCAACGGCGACTCTAGCACCGTTTTGCTTAGCTGCTTCTGCAAACCCGGAGTAATCTTCAACAGCACCCACTTTATTGGGGTATTGCAAAAGAGCACCGAATGTTTTTTCAGTGAACTTGAAAGACTTCCAATCTCCAATTACCAATTCAATATTCAATGGATTGGAACGCGTTTCTAAAACCTCAATGGTCTGAGTGAAGCAATTTTCATCCACGAAAAACTGAACTTTTCCAGACTTTACTTCATCTCTACTTCTTGCATGAAACAACAAAATCATTGCCTCGGCAGCAGCTGTAGACTCATCCAATAAAGAGCCATTTGCAAGCTCCATTCCGGTTAAATCGGAACATACCGTTTGAAAATTTAGTAACGCTTCTAATCGTCCTTGCGAAATTTCAGCTTGGTACGGCGTATATGCAGTATACCAACCCGGATTTTCAAACAGATTACGTTTAATTACGGAAGGAGTTATTGTTCCGTAATAACCTTGACCTATATATGATCTGAAAAGCTGGTTTCTTTCCGCCAGACCATCAATATGTCTCAAATATTCAAATTCACTAATTCCCTCCGGTATATCTAAATCACCCTTCAATCGAATTTGAGCAGGTATCGTTTCATTGATTAAATTATCAATAGAATCAGAGCCGACAACTTCAAGCATTTCTGAAACGTTTTTGCCTCTAGGGCCAATATGCCTTCCTTTAAAATTTTCCATTTACTAAAAAGGTTTTATTTACTAAAAAATGTGTACAAATATAGGTCTAATCACAGCCCCTATTGTATTCGATTAAGACCACAAAGTCAGCATTTTGTTTAGTTACTTTTGAAAATTCTAAACGAAAAACAACATGATTCAAAAGATTTCTTCGATATTGCTGTTATTGCTTGTATCGATTAATGGTTTTGCCCAAATAAATCAATCCATTTTGATGTTAGGTGGACAGGAAATAATCGGTGTTCCTTTGGATCAATCGCCCGAGGAAATTGTGCTTGAAACCACTAAAAAAAACGGTAATGTAAAAATTCTACTTATTGATATTAGCAGGGTTTTTTCGGTAACGCAAAATGGCCAAGAAGAGGTTTGGTATAACCCAGATAGCAGTGAAACGGGTTACTCAATAAAAGAAATGCGGTATTACATAAAAGGACAGCAAGACGGCAGAAATGAGCATAAAACTACGCTTCCTGTAATTACATCATTTCTAGTTAGCGGAGCACTAGCTGCACTTACGGGTAGTCAAGAATTAGCCGTTGTTGTTCTTTCTCCAATTTCAGGAACCTTAATAGGAAGTTTGACTAAAGGAAATATGCCGTCCAATGAAAAAGCAAATGGAGGCGAGCCAATGAGTCAAGCTGCCTACATTGCCGGGTATAAACAATCGGCCAGAATGAAAAAGATATTCCACAGCATCTTGGGCTCGGTAGCAGGAACTGTTGCTGGCGGAATAATAGGATTAAGCATAGCGTCTAGTAATTCGTGAAAAGCCTTTTAAAAAACGCAAGCAACTTTCTGTTGTTTAGCAACCTCTACGTTGCTATTCCTGTAAGTGCAATTAGCTGCATTTCTTACTTCATTTTTAACCTTCCAATAAATTATAAGTTGTTGCTATTTATATACTGCAGCACTTTATTTATCTACAACCTGCACCGTATCGTTGGCTTATCTCAAATCGATGAAAGAAGTCTTTCCGCGAGGCATGTCTGGGCAAAAAAATACAAGTCATTTTTATTTTTTCTTATTGTGCTTTCTGGCAGTTCTGCGCTTGTGTTAGCCTTAATTCTAGGCACTTCATTTATTGCCCCTATTTCCATTCCAACACTTATTGCGTTGGGGTATAGTATGCCAATTGTGAAACGAAAAGGAAAGTACTGGAGACTCAGAGATGTGCCATTTGCCAAGGTGTTTTTAATTAGCATAACGGTTAGTTACGTGAGTGTATATTTGCCTGTATTCGAATCCTTTGAGTTGTATACTCAACCCGAGTTATTCTATTATTTCTTAAGTCGTTGTTTCTTCATTTTCGCCATCACTATTCCTTTTGATATTCGTGATTTGGAATTTGATAAGGGTAGTTCTTTAAATACCATTCCTATGATGATGGGTATGGATAAAGCCAAACAGCTTTCCTTATTGAGTTTGGCTTGCTTTTCTTTTATTGTAATGATTTTGTTCAGTCAAAGCGCCTATATGAGTGTAGCCCATTTGGTTGCTGCAATTTTTGCGGGGTGGGTAATCACACTTTGCAAAAAAGACAGTTCAGAGTACTATTATTCTTTTTTGGTAGAAGGCACTATGTTGGTGCTCTTTGGGTTGGTTTGGATCGTTTCTTAAGTCTTTATTCAAATTAAAGGCCAAAACTTAAGGGACAACAAACTATGGAAGAGTTGTTCGAGATACAGTTTCGCCAACACACAATCACTCGAACTGAACCAGAATGAATAAGCTGTATAAAGCAAATTAAACCTTCATCGGTTCAATAATCCCAAGAACCTCTTCCAAGGTTTCCACCCCTTCAAAAACAATGTATAAGCGTTCTTTGCGCTCCTTCATTTGAGTTTTGGCCGGGTTCTTATTTACGTATTGCACTATGTAATGGAATTGACTGGATTGGTAAAATCTTGATTTCTGATTGGATACCAAATAACAAAGCAGTTTTTTGTTTTTCAAAACAATCTTCTCTATTCCTAATTTCTCTGCTAACCATTGTAAGCGCACACCACTGATTAACTGATGCGTTTCCTCTGGAATTGGTCCAAAACGATCAATTAAATCCTTTTCAAATTTTTCCAATTGATTTTCGGTTTTTACATCCGAAAGTTCACGATATAATTGTAGCCGTTCATTTACATTACGCACATATCCGTTTGGAATTAGAATCTCTAAGTCCGTATCGAGCTGGCAATCCAACACGAAGTTTTGCAATTCGGCTTCTTCATCCTTAAACAAGTCTTTAAACTCGTTTTCTTTCAATTCGTGAATGGCTTCGTCCAGTATCTTCTGGTAAGTCTCAAACCCAATATCAGACATAAAACCGCTTTGCTCTCCCCCCAATAAATTTCCAGCGCCACGAATGTCTAAATCGCGCATTGAAATATTGAACCCCGAGCCTAAATCCGAAAACTGCTCAATGGCAGTCATTCTTTTTCTTGCTTCTGGAGTCAAGGAACTCATTGGCGGAGACAACAAGTAACAAAATGCTTTTCGATTGCTACGACCAACTCTTCCACGCATTTGGTGCAAATCACTCAATCCAAAATTGTGTGCATTGTTTATGATAATCGTGTTAGCGTTAGAAATATCCAATCCCGACTCGATAATGGTGGTGGCAATCAATACATCAAACTCATGCTCCATAAATGCATACATGGTTTTTTCGAGTTCGTGTCCTTCCAATTGTCCATGTGCAATACCAATGCGCACTTCAGGAACCAAACGCTGAATCATTCCCGCAACTTCCTTAATGTTCTCCACTCTATTGTGCACCACGAATGCCTGACCGCCCCTGCTTACTTCATAGTAAATAGCGTCGCGAATGGTCTCTTCGTTAAAGGGTTTTAGAATGGTTTCCACCGGTTGACGATTAGGCGGCGGGGTATTGATTACACTCAAATCTCGAGCTTTCATCAATGAAAACTGTAAGGTTCTAGGTATTGGAGTTGCGGTCAATGTTAACGTATCCACGTTTTCTTTAATCGTCTTCAGCTTGTCCTTAACTCCAACTCCAAACTTTTGTTCTTCATCGATTATCATTAGACCCAAGTCTTTAAACTTGACGTCTTTTCCAACTATGCGATGCGTTCCGATTATGATATCAATTTTTCCCTCAGCCAGTTTTTGTAAGGTTTCTTTTTGCTCTTTTCCAGTTTTAAAACGATTGATATAATCGACGTTGCAAGGCAAATCAGCTAACCGATCTTTAAAGGTTTTCCAATGCTGATAAGTCAAAACAGTTGTTGGAGCCAAGACCGCTACTTGCTTGCTATCGATAACTGCTTTGAACGCCGCACGAATTGCAATCTCCGTTTTACCAAAACCTACATCACCACAAATCAAACGATCCATTGGATGCGGCTTTTCCATATCTCCTTTTACGTCAATTGTCGCTTTTTCTTGGTCGGGAGTATCTTCATAAATGAAAGAACTCTCCAGTTCGTGCTGCAAATAATTGTCGGGGGAAAATGTGAACCCAGGGGCCGCTTTTCGTTTTGCGTACAATTTGATAAGATCGTAGGCAATCTCTTTTACTTTCTTTTTGGTTTTTTGCTTGAGAATTTTCCACGTTTGCGTTCCCAGCTTATTCATTGTGGGAGCCGTGCCATCTTTTCCGGTAAAGCGAGCAATTCGATGCAAGGAATGAATACTTACATAAAGAATATCTCCATCCTTGTATAACAAACGAATAGCTTCTTGTTCCTTGCCATCGTTTTCTATTTTTTGAAGCCCATCAAATTGACCTACACCATAATCAATGTGGGTTACATAATCTCCTTTCTGAAGACTCGTAAGCTCTTTGAAGGTAATGGCTTGTTTGGCTTTATTAAACCCTTCTTTAAGACGGAATCTATGGTAGCGCTCAAATATTTGGTGATCGGTATAACAGGCAATTTTAAGGTCCGCATCAATGAAGCCCTCGTGCGCCATTTGCAAAATGGGTGAGAATTCTACCTCAGCATCAATGTCCTCAAAAATGGCATGCAAACGCTCCATTTGTTTTGCCTGACTGGACAAAATGAAATTATTGATTCCAACTGTTTTGTGTGCATGTAAATCTTCAGCCAACAAATCAAATTTCTTATTGAATGTAGGCTGCGGTTTTTGGTTGAATTCTACTGTTTTAGTAGCTGAAGTTTCAAAGGTTCCTCCGTATTCCAAAACTTTGTGCTTTTCTAACCCCAAATCAAAATGCTCTGGTTTTATATATAAATCTGAGGGTTTGGATTGTAAAGTATCGTTCGAAAGTTTGCTAAAAGCCTCCTCGGCAACAGCAAAAGATTTGCGAACTTGTTCTTTAGAAACTTCGCGTTCTTTCAAATACAAATAAGAATTTGCAGGTAGAAAACCTAAGAAACTTTCACGCGATTCCATCAAATCATGATCCTGAACATTGGGCAAAATGTGAATCTTCTTATAGTTCTTTTTGGACAGTTGACTCGCCGGATCAAAGGTTCGAATCGAATCAATATCATCTCCAAAAAACTCAACCCGATAAGGGTCGTCGTTTGCAAAAGAGAAAATATCTACTATTCCTCCGCGTATTGAAAACTGACCGGGACCCGTCACAAAATCAACCCGTTCGAAATGATATTCGTAAAGCAACTCATTGATAAAATCGATGGTGATTTCATCACCTACCTTTAGTTCAAGAATGTTCTTTTTGAGTTGCTTTTTAGTAACTACTTTTTCACTCAGAGCCTCACCATAAGTTACTACCACCAACCAAGATGGTTTTTTGACAATCATGTCCAGCGTTTCAGCACGCATCAACACATTGGTATTGTCAACCGATTCTTGTTTATAGGGATACTTAAACGGTGAAGGAAAAAAGAGCACTTTATCGTTCCCCAATTGATCCTGTAAATCATTGAGTGCGTATGCAGCATTCTCTTTATCATTGAGCACAACTACATGAATGCCATGCACTTGCTTGGCCATTGTTGCAATAAAAAATTGAGAGGCGCTTCCCCTAAATCCTTTTAAATGTACGAGAGGGTTTTCGGTTTCCTTACAATGAGCTTGCACTTGTGCCAACTGGGGCCAAGTGCTAAAACTGGTATTAAATTCTTCTTTGGTAACTGACATTTACACTTATACAATCGAGGGCAGCAAATGTAGTTAGGTATGATAATTAATCTTTGAACTTTAGTTCTAATATTCAAGATTGAGAATCCTTCCCAACGGGGAAGGTGCTGAGGTACGAAGCGGAAGGGGTTCATGGCAAAACAATTCAGTTCAAGGCTTTATAAAAAGAACCCCTTCCGGCTCATTCTTCGCCACCTTCCCCGCTGGGAAAGAGAAGATATCCAACAATCAATCTCAGTATTTTTATAGTTAATCTCAACAGCAATCCTGAATTGCCCCAACTGCCTCAGCTGCAAAAGGCATTGCTCCACCACAGCCTTCGAAAATTCCGTAATGCGTATCCCAAGTTCCATGAAAAGTGAAATAGGATCTAAAGCGGGTATCGTGCACCATTTTGTAACTGTTTCCACAAACCGCCATGACCTTTCCTTTAGGAAAATAATGGTGATCGTCTAATTCAAATCCGTGCTCTTGACCTTTAATTCCTCCATTGTAAACCAATGCTTGACCGTAATCTTCACAATCAGATTCTAAGCCTTCTATTTTAAACAAACGATAGGTAACCGAGAAGAACTTAAGGTCGCCTACTTTTTCTTCCAGTTTTTTATTTTCTATGGTAATCGGTTTATTCTCAACAGCTCTAGGATCGGTAAACCCAGCTTTTTTGGCGAAATTCAAAAAATCGTTCCAGTACAACGCCCCGCTCAAACATTCGCCCCAAAGTACAGGGTCGTTTTGCAGTTCTTGAGAAACTCTGCGATCGCTGTATACATCCGAGAAGTACATCTCTCCACCGGGTTTCAATAAATCAAAAGCATCATCCAATACTTTTTGTTTGTCTTTGGCTAGGTTTACAACACAATTGGAAATGATTAAATCGAAGCTTCCTTTTTCTAACCCAAGCCTATCTAATTCTTCAATATTCCCTTTTACAAATTCAATATTTGGCACGGTGTATCCAAACTTTTCGGTGTGGTAATCGATGTGCCGATTCGCAACATCCAATTGCTCGTCAGTCATATCAACCCCAACAACATAGCCGTTAGGCCCAACCAACTTACTTGCAATGTAACAATCTCTGCCACTTCCAGAACCTAAGTCCAAAATGCGCAATCCTTCAATATCAAAAGGAATGGTTAAACCACAACCGTAATACTTCGCTTGAACTTCATCATGCACTTCACGAAGGGCTTCTAAGATGTATTCTGGTGGAGCCGTTAATGTGCAACACGCGTTGGTTTTCAAATCTGCTGAAGAGGCTAATTCTTTTCCGTAATAATCTTGAACTTCTTGATGTAAGGTTTCCATAAACGAGCTATTAATTGAGTTTGCAAAGGAAGGTAATGAATTGGAATTTAAATGGTTTTAAAATGACATTGTGAGGGTTTTGAATAATCCTAATTGTTCCAAAAACCCTTTCCGTCTCTCCCAATATTTATCGGAATCGACACCTTCCCAGTTGGGAATGACCTAAAACAAAAACCCAGTTGGTTCCTAATGCGGGAGGGTTTTTCTAAACTATTTCAACAAGCCTTCAATCTCATCCACCATATTCTTTGAGCCCACATAGTAAGCACAACGCTGGTGCAATTCAGTTGGTTCAATCTCCATAGTTCTTGTATAACCATCCGAAGCTTTTCCGCCTGCTTGCTCAGCAATAAATGCAAGAGGATTGCATTCATAAAGCAAACGCAATTTACCGTTAGGTGCTTTGCTTGTAGAAGGATAAAGATAAACTCCACCTTTAATCAGGTTACGATGAAAATCTGCCACCAATGAACCAATATATCGAGCCGTTTTTTCCTCTAGTTTACACTTGTCCAAATAGGTTTGAATGCCTTTGTGAGAAAGGTGGTAATTCCCTTCATTCATAGAAAAAATCTTCCCATCGTTTGAAGTTTTCATATCAGGATGAGACAAACAAAATTCACCAATAGAAGGGTCTAAGGTAAAGCCATTTACTCCACTTCCTGTTGTATAAACCAACATTGAAGAAGAACCGTACAGCACATAACCAGCAGCAACTTGCTCTGTTCCTGGCTGAAGAAAATCTTCCATCGTCGCTTTGGTTCCAGCTTCTGTTTTTCTTCTGTAAATGGAAAAAATGGTCCCGATAGAAACGTTTACGTCAATGTTCGAAGAGCCGTCCAATGGATCCATTGCCAAAACGTATTTTCCTTGAATGGATTTTTCGTTTTCAAAAGCAATGAAATCATCTTTTTCTTCCGAAGCAATTCCGCAAACTTCTCCGCCATGCCTTAAAGCTTTTATAAAAACCTCATCAGCAAATACGTCTAATTTTTGTTGCTCTTCTCCTTGTATATTTTCAGAACCATAAGCACCAGTAATATCAACAAGACCCGCCATATTTACTTCTCGGTGTACTATTTTAGACGCAAAGCCAATGTCTCTAAGCAATCTAGAAAGGTCTCCAGTTGCGAAAGGAAAATCGTCTTGTCTATCAATTATAAATTCGTCGAGAGTAGTAACTGCAATCATAGCTTTTGTTTCAGAATACAAATATAGTTGGGTTGGTTGGTTCAACAGTTGGTTGAAACTATATTTGGCCTTATGAATAAAAACAATATTCAACTTAGAAAAGGAACCCCATCAGACATTCCAGAATTACTGAACCTCATTAAGGAATTGGCTGCTTATGAAAAAGAGCCCGACGCGGTAATTGTTACCGAAGAAATCTTATTGGAAGATGGGTTTGGAGAAAATTCAATTTTCGATTTTATAGTTGCGGAAAAAGACGAAAAAGTAGCCGGAATTGCTTTGTATTATAGCAAGTACTCTACTTGGAAAGGCCGTTGCCTTTATCTTGAAGACATTATCGTAAAAGAAAGCGAACGCATGAATGGCATAGGCAGTTTGCTGCTAAAAGAGCTTATCGCTATTGCTGATAAAGCTGGAGTTAAAAGACTCGAATGGCAAGTATTGGATTGGAACGAACCCGCAATTAACTTTTACAAAAAACACAAAGCTATTATCGACGGCGAATGGTTGAATTGCAAAGTGGAGTTTGAATAGGGATAGGATTACAGTCCGTCATGCTGAACTTGTTGCAGCAATTCCACTTAGTATAAATCGATTTACGTCAGAGACCCTGAAACGAGTTCAGGGTGACGCTAAAAATATCAATTACTTTTGTCACCCTTAAATTAACACCCATGAAAGGAATTATTCTCGCTGGAGGATCTGGCACTCGACTTCATCCGCTTACCTTGGCAATTAGTAAGCAGCTTATGCCCATCTACGATAAGCCGATGATTTATTATCCGCTTTCGTTACTCATGTTAGCTGGAATTAAAGACATTCTTATTATTTCCACTCCACACGATTTACCACTTTTTGAAAAATTGCTAGGCGATGGGAAAAATTTGGGTTGCAATTTTGAATATGCAGTTCAAGAAATTCCAAATGGACTTGCTCAAGCATTTGTCATTGGGGAAGAGTTTATCGGTAATGACAATGTAGCCTTAATTTTAGGCGACAATATTTTTTATGGTACCGGACTACCTCAAAAGCTCCGCGAATGCAACGACCCAGACGGTGGAGTTATTTTCGCCTATCGTGTTTCTGACCCAGAGCGATACGGAGTAGTTGATTTTGATGAAAACAACATTGCACTTTCTATTGAAGAAAAACCTGAAAACCCGAAGTCTAATTACGCTGTGCCCGGGTTGTATTTTTACGATAATTCGGTAGTCGAAATTGCAAAAAACTTAAAACCATCTTCCCGTGGTGAGTATGAAATAACCGACGTAAATAAGGTGTACCTCGAGCAGGGAAAACTTCAAGTAAGTATCTTAAACAGGGGAACCGCTTGGTTAGATACGGGTACAATAGATAGCCTAAATCAGGCGAGTCAGTATGTTGAAGTAATTGAAAAACGACAAGGCACAAAAATTTCTTGTATCGAAGAAATTGCTTGGCACATGGGTTTTATTGACGATAAACAACTTGAACAAATTGCTCAACCGTTGGTCAAAAGTGGATATGGAAAATACCTATTAACACTACTCAAACACTAAATGTCAAGCACTTTACCCCTACAGCACTCAATAGAGGAGTTAAGAAACTACTTCGAAGAAAAAATTCAACTCACCGAGTTTACGAACCAACCCGAAAAATTGTACGAACCTATTCAGTACATTATGCAAATTGGTGGCAAACGAGTGCGGCCCGTTTGTACCTTAGCAGCCGCAGAATTATTTGGCGCTAACCCAGAAGCTGCTATTAATCAAGCGATTGCCGTAGAGGTTTTTCACAACTTTACCTTAGTTCACGACGATATAATGGACGAAGCTCCGCTAAGGAGAGGACAAACTACGGTTCATAAAAAATGGAATGAAAATACTGGGATTTTATCTGGAGACGCTATGATGATATTGGCGTATCATTACCTCAGTAAAAATACCGATGCTAAATTTCATAGACTGTTTTCAAACTTTAATCGCACGGCAATTGAGGTTTGCGAGGGACAACAACTGGATATGGATTTTGAACAAAAATCTACCGTTTCGCTTAATGACTATCTGGGTATGATTGAACTCAAAACTGCAGTTCTTTTAGGCGAAAGCCTAAGAATGGGCGCAACCATAGCTGGAGCTTCAGATGCAGACGCTAATTTGATGTATGAGTTTGGTAAAAACTTTGGAATTGCCTTTCAATTACAAGACGACATTTTAGACCTGTATGGCGATCCTGAAAAATTTGGAAAGCAAGTGGGAGGTGATGTATTAGCTTGTAAAAAAACGTACCTGTTTGCCAAAACCTATTCTATTTCAGATGCTGAGCAGCAAAAAGAATTAGTTGATTTATACAACAACACAAATCTACCCCACCAGGATAAAATTGAAAAAGTTAAAACGGTTTTTGATGCCTTAGATATTCGAAATAGAGCCAAAGCGGATATGAATACTTTTTATCTGAATGCTGGAATTGCCTTGAATAGCGTTTCTGTAAATAATGGAAGGAAAAAAACGCTAAAAGATTTTGCTGAAAGTTTGATGGTTAGAGAGCTGTAGATTTTTTCTTCTAGCATTTTTATTTCAAGGCTTCCTTCAAAGCTAAACTCACTTTAGGGAATTGAAAGGATAACCCTGCTTCTTCTAATTTCTTTGAAGACACATGTGCTCCATTCAACAACATTTCATCCGCTTTTTCCTTACCAAGGATTATCCTCAACACAAATGAAGGAACATTCGGCGCCCAAAATGGCTTGCCCATTTCTTGAGCTAAGGTTTTAGAAAATTCTCCATTGGTGACGGTTTCAGGAGCTACAGCATTAAAAACACCATTCATTTTTTGGTTATTTATACTATGGATAATTGCATTGGTAAGATCATCAATATGAATCCAAGGAAAAGGTTGTTTTCCTGTTCCCATGGCAGAACCAATTCCAAACTGAAACGGCATTTTTATAGGGCTTAATGCGCCACCCTTATCACTGATTACAACACCTATTCTTAGCACTACTCTGCGGACGTTATACTTTTCAAAGTCAGCTGAAGCTTGTTCCCATTTTTCAGAAACTTCAGTTAGAAAACCTTCTCCTGCCTTGGCACTTTCGTCGTAAATTTTATCGGAATTATCAAAACCATAAAAAGCGGTTCCGGATGCAGAAATTATTGATGTTGGAAAAGCTTTTAGTGCTTGACACTTTTTAAACAGCAACTGAATAGAATCAACCCTACTGTCGATTATTTCCTTTTTATACCTCTCGCTCCATGGACCATCGGCAACTCCTGCTCCTGCTAAATGCACAATACTATCAACGCCTATTAATGCATGATTGTCAATTTCATTATGGCCAACATTCCAGCGGTAATAATCGATCCCGCCTTTTGAGCCAGTTTTACTTCTGCTTAGAATTCTAACCTTATGCCCTTTTTCGATTAGTTTTTTAGTCAAATTATTTCCAACAAGACCAGTTCCACCGGTAATAAGTATAGTAGCCATATCTTTATAACTTCGTTTTAATTACTGAACAATTAGCATATACAAAAGTTGAAAGCTACAACAACAGATAAAATTGACCTCAACGGTTACAAAACTCGTAAGGAAGTTCTTGAAAAATTGCTGCAACAAATCAATAAAGATTTGGAACTCAATCTTCAAATTGAATGGGAAAAATACGGAACCTTACTTTATCAAGAAATAATAGATCAAGTTGCGCCTGTGATCGAAAAACTAATTCGACAAGGCAATGGAAGAGTAGAACAGCTTTTATATAAAATTGACGTGTCGGAATTGAAAGTTAAAGAAGCCATAGATTCTGCTTCGGAAACGAACCCTGCTGTTATATTTACTCACTTAATAATAGAGCGAGAGTTGCAAAAAGTAGTGTTTAAATTGGTGTACAGTAAATCAATTAACGAATGAGGATATTCCTTTTTCTGCTGTGCTATTGTGCATCATTTTCAATATATGCACAAAACTTTTTTTTAACCAATTATGGAATTGATCAAGGCCTTCCTAGTAGTCAAGTTTATGATGTAGTTCAAGATCATAGCGGTTATATCTGGATTGCTACAGATGCCGGTGTATCGAGATTTGATGGTGCTGAAATGGTCTCCTTCAAACAATCTGACGGACTTTCGGACAATGCTATTGTTCAAATGCATGTAGCCTCTGATGGAACGATTTGGTTTTTAGGCTTCAACAAAACCTTTACACTTTACAAAGATTCTTTTTTCCATTATGCTCACAACCAAATACTTAACGAGACCTTACAAAAAAGGCTCATCACATCATTTTATCCAAATGGAAACGATACCCTTTTACTAGGCCTAAATACTTCTTGCGATGATCCTTTTTCAGGAATTCAAATTATTAATGGTGCCGTCTCTACTATTGAAACCACAAATAAAAACTGGATTGACCCATCAAAAAATCTATTTCATGTTTCAAACTGTAACAACAGCTCGGCGTTACTGCCAAAACAAATACGTGCAATAAGCAGTCAAAATGATAAGGTCGTTGTTTCGGGAAACAAAAGTCTCACCATTTTAAATGGTCAAAAAATTGAGACACAAGCTCCTCTGAACATAAGATTAACAAAGGCGCTTTTGCTTGATACTGAGCAAAACGTTTGGGTTGGTACCTACCAAGGATTAAAATACTATTCTTCAGGAATTTTGACCGACCCACCGTTAACTATTGAAAGCAAACAACCTATTTCCTGTATTTTAGAAGATAAGGATGGAAGTATCTGGTTTGGGACTTTTTCTAATGGACTTTATCAAATTCCTTCTTCAAAAATTCAGTATTATTCAAACCTTTCAAGCGATGGTAACAATGACTTTAGAGGCCTTTTAAAAAATGATAATGCGCTGTATTCGTACAATAGGAATAACAGTATTGTCAATTTATCGGTTTCAAAAAAGCTGAATAAGGAGCGTGAAATAAATATTAACGATAATATTAGCCAGCTGATATTCACCAAAAAAGGCCTACAAGCACTTACCGAAAACCAATTTGATGAAAGTGATTTTGTCGCTCCATTTAAAGGAATTGCATTTGCCCAAAGCATAGAAGAAAACACACACTGGATTGGAGGGTTGTACTATTTCAGTAAAATGCAAAACGGAACAGAAGTCTTTAACTCTGTCCAAATAGACTTTCAAGAACGAGTAAACTGTTTGATTGAAGTTGCTAAAGACCACCTTTGGTTAGGCACTGTAAATGGCCTCTATGAATATAAAAATGAAGAAGTAAGGCTGATTGAATCTACTTACAATAAAAACATTTCCTGCCTATCGATACTAAACCGTGCTATTGTTTTTGGAACCAGTGGTTATGGATTGGGGACTTTAGAAAATAATCGGGTTACTTGGGTAAATGAATCCTCTGGTTTAAGTAGCAATTTTATAAATGACCTATTTGTAGAAAAGGGCACCTTATGGGTGGCGACTAAATCTGGACTTAATCAAATTGAAAACGATTCTATTTGTCAGTTCAATCGCTACAAAGGACTTGTTTTTGAAGACATTACAGCAATTGAATCAACAGAGAAGCACATATTGCTGTCAACTTCTAAGGGCATAGTCACTCTTGAAAAAAAGTGGCTAAACCAAGATATACCCTTAATTGCACCTCAGATTAACCTCAATGGAAAGGCAGTGTCCACGGCAAGCGAATACACCTTTAATTACGACCAGCAAAATATAGAAATTCGCTTATTGGCCTTTGATTATTTCCAAAAGAATAAGTTAAACTTTCGCTACCGATTAAACTCAGATACCTCTTGGTCCTCTGCGCAGCAAAGAACTATTCGCTATCAGAGTTTACCACCTGGTGATTACACATTTGAAGTACAGGCACAAAACAGAAATCAAAAATGGACAAACCAAAGCGCTTCCTTTGCCTTTGTTATTATTCCGCCGTTTTACCAAACCACCTGGTTTTATGTACTAATAGCCTTAATTATTGCGGTTGTTTTTTACGCTGTTCTGCGCTGGCAGTTGGACAAGTCGCAAAAAAGAATGCAGGTAGAAAATGAGCTGTCTGCACTGAAAATAAAAGCCTTAAGCGCCCAAATGAACCCTCATTTTATATTCAATAGTCTCAACTCTATTCAAAATTTCTTGATTGATAGTGACATTAGAAAATCGAATAAGTACTTATCTAAATTTGCTAAACTGATGCGTTTGGTGCTCAACAATTCCGATAAAACCTTTGTTCCAATTAGAGATGTTTTGTCTAGCTTAGATTTGTATTTAGAGTTAGAGAAGTTGAGATTTAACGACCGCTTTGAGTATACAATCAATATCGACCCAAAGATTGAATTGGAAACAACACGTATTCCTTCAATGCTTATTCAGCCTTTTATCGAAAATGCCATTTTGCATGGAATTCTGCCTAGAGAGGGCAAAGGAAATATTGAAGTTTCGCTGAAGTTTCTTTCAGACAATTCCCTAATGTGCACTATAGAAGACGATGGTGTTGGCCGTGAGTTTCATATTGGCAAATTGGGCAAGAAACACAAATCGCAGGGACTTAGAATTACCCAAGAGCGGCTAACTGTGTTCAAGCAATTATTCAAAAACGATTTTCAATTTGAATTTCACGACCTCAAAGATGAATTTGATAAACCGAAAGGAACCAAAGTTGAACTAAGCATACCTAGCCGATAGCCTAACAGCCGCAAGGCCTAATTATATTATCTACATTTGAGAAAAGGATAAATTCAGAGTTATGAGTAGTTCTCAAATTACATGTGTATTAGTTGACGATGAAGAAAACGCAACTAAGGTTATGTCTAAGTTCTTAGAAAGTTACTGTCCCGACGTAAATGTGTTGGCAATTGCGCACAGTATGGAAGGTGGCATAAAAGCCATTGAAGAACATAACCCGCAATTGGTCTTTTTAGATATTGAAATGCCAATGGGCACTGGGTTTGATTTGTTAGAAAAACTAGGTGACCGTAAGTTCCATGTGGTTTTTGTAACGGCATATGACCATTATGCGATACAAGCAATAAAGAACCAAGCAATCGACTACATCTTAAAGCCGATTGATATTGATGATTTAGTTGCTTCTGTTGAAAAAGTAAAAAAGAAAATTAAGGAGCCATCTTCGGTTAAAGAAGTTCTAAAACGGGTGAAAATTGAAGAAAAAGCCAAACTTGCCGTGCCTACTTTATACGGGCATAAGTTCATAGACCCTAAACACATAGTCCATATTCGAGCCGAAGGAAGCTATTCAGTTATTTATACTGAAAATGATGGGCAAATCATGATCTCTAAAAACCTTAAGAGTATTGAGAACGCACTTAAACAAGACAATTTTTTACGTGTACACCGATCACATATCGTGAATTTAGATAAAGTGACAGAATTTCATAAAAACGATGGCGGCTATTTGATCATGGAAACTAAAGAACGTGTTGAAATTGGCTCCTCTAATCGCGCTATGATAGTTGAAACATTAAATTCTAGACTGAATTTTATTTAATTCAGAGGTTGAAACTATGATTAGAACTACCAACGGTAGTTCTTGAGGATTACAATTCAAAAAAAAGCTTCAAAAGCTCTTACAGTTGCTGGGTATTAAAATGGTTCTTAGTCGCTCTACATGATTAGCAAAGTGTCCCAGCTAACCTGAACCTTCCTTTTCCTATTTTCTTTTTAATTTAAAAAAAGCTTTGAGAAGCGAAGCTGCCTCTTCCGCTTTTACTCCAGAAATCACCTTTGTTTTTTTATGCAACAGTGGTTCTTCAATAAGTGAAAACCCTCTTTTAGTATCCGAAGCGCCAATAACAATTTTGTCAATTTGTGACCAAGCCAAAGCACCAGCACACATCACACAAGGCTCTAAGGTTACATATAACGTGCACCCAGTAAGGTATTTGCCTCCTAAATAATCAGCAGCAGCGGTAATCGCCTGCATTTCAGCATGTGCCGTTACGTCATTTAATCGCTGAGTCAAATTGTGTGCGCGCGCTATAATTCTTCCTTGCGCCACTATGATTGCTCCTACAGGAACCTCTCCCAATTCTGCCGCTTTTTCTGCCTCCATAAGAGCCATTTCCATAAAGCGTTCATGTTGTTTATTAATATCCTCCATATTGGCTTCAAATATAGACTCGACACTTCAATTTTGGCGAAGAAAAGCTAATTTCGCGACTCATTAATTCAATAGAAAAATGTACAGATCACATACTTGCGGAGAATTGCGGATAGAGGCTAAAGAAACCGAAGTTACTTTGGCCGGTTGGGTTCAAAAATCACGCGATTTAGGTGGAATGACTTTTATTGATTTGCGCGATCGATATGGCATAACTCAATTGGCCTTTAATTTAGAAGTAAACAAAGAACTCTGCTTGAAAGCAAGAGGGCTTGGTCGTGAATTCGTTATTCAGGTTGAAGGAAAAGTTGTGGAGCGAGAAAGCAAAAACAAAAAAATGTTGACGGGTGAAGTTGAAATTAACGTTTCAGCGCTTACCGTTTTAAATTCGGCTAAAACTCCGCCGTTTACTATTGAAAATGACACCGATGGAGGAGAAGATATTCGAATGAAATATCGCTATCTAGATTTAAGAAGAAATCCACTTCAGGATAAAATTAGATTGCGCCATCAAGTTGGAATTCAAACTAGGAGTTACTTAAATGATATTGGCTTTTATGAAATTGAAACGCCCTACCTAATCAAGTCTACTCCAGAAGGAGCAAGAGATTTTGTAGTGCCTTCTCGCATGAACGAAAATGAGTTTTATGCACTTCCTCAGTCTCCTCAGACCTTTAAGCAGCTGCTAATGATAAGCGGATTTGATAAATATTTTCAGATTGTAAAGTGCTTTAGAGACGAAGACCTTAGAGCCGACAGACAGCCAGAATTTACTCAAATTGACTGCGAAATGAGTTTCGTAGATAGAGAAGATGTCCTGAACACCTTCGAAGGATTAACTAAGCATTTATTCTCAAAAATCCGTAACGTAGAATTACCCGATTTTCCCAGAATGGATTATGACGATGCCCTAGAAAACTATGGTATTGATAAACCCGACGTGCGTTTTGAAATGAAAATTAAAAATCTTGCTGACGTTGCTAAAAACAAAGGTTTTCAAGTATTCGATGCTGCCGAATTTGTTGGTGGTATATGTGCTAAAGGTTGCGCAACTTATACCAGAAAACAATTAGACGACTTAACGGAGTGGGTAAAAAGACCGCAAATTGGAGCAAAGGGGTTGGTTTATGTTAAGTGCAATGAAGATGGAACATTCAAATCTTCAGTTGACAAATTCTTTGATCAAGAAGCTCTAAAAGCATGGGCAGAGAAAATGGAAGCAAAACCTGGGGATTTATTGTTGGTGTTGAGTGGAGAAAAAGATGCCGCATTAAAACAATTGGGTGAATTACGGCTAGAAATGGGAAATCGATTGGAATTGAGAGACCCGAATGTATTTAAACCACTATGGGTGATCAACTTTCCTCTGGTAGAAAAAGACGATGAGACCGGTCACTGGCATGCCATGCATCATCCTTTTACCTCACCAAACCCAGAAGATGAGCATCTTATGGCAACAGACCCCGGTGCAGTGCGAGCTAACGCTTATGACATGGTTATTAATGGTGTTGAAGTTGGTGGAGGCTCCATTAGAATTCACGACAAAAGCTTGCAGCAAAAAATGTTTGACTTGCTTGGATTTACTCCCGAAGAAGCAGCTGATCAGTTTGGCTTTTTAATGAATGCATTTGAATATGGCGCGCCACCTCACGGTGGAGTTGCATTTGGTTTTGATAGGCTTTGTGCACTTATGGGCGGAACAGATTCTATTCGAGATTATATTGCCTTTCCAAAAAACAACTCGGGTAGAGATGTCATGATTGACGCTCCTTCTTTGCTTTCGAAAGAACAATTAGAAGAATTAAAAATTTCAACGGTAAAAGAGTAATGTCTGTTTCGAAGCGTTTTATTTTGTAAAACCGCTTAACTTAGCTTGCATGAGAATTTCGAGTTTACTGCTTCTATGTTTTATGCTAAGTGTTTTTGGGAAATCCCAAAATGTCGATAGCTTAGAGCGTGCATTAACTTCTGCAAATGACACACAGACTGTGCAGATATATTAAAAGCTATTGCGGGCTTATGAATATTCTGAACCAGAGAAAAGCCTCGATTTTGCTCAGAAAATTCTGAGACATCCTCTCAATCAAGAACCTTATTACCGAGCAAGGAACTATATTAATCTTGGAAAGCTTTTTAAAAATTTAGGACAATTTGATTCTGCCGTTTCGAACATGTTAACGGGTATTCAAATTGCAGAAAAAGTAGCGGATTTTAAAAACATGGCTATGGGTTACAATAGCCTAGGCCTAATTTATAAAACAAATTCCGATTTCGAAAAGGCTTTAAAATACTATCGACTGTCTAATATTGAGTGCACTAAGCTCAATTATCCTAATGGTATGGCAATGACCTTAAACAACATTGGAACCATATTGGACGCAATGAATAACACGGATAGTGCACTTGTTTATTACAATAACGCCGCGAAAATTGCAGAGGCCAACCATCTAATCGGTGCAAAAGCAGTTTCTTACAATAATATTGGAGAGATTTACTCAAAAGCAGGCAATGATGCTGAAGCATTACCCTACTATTATAAAACCCTAACCTGCGACAGCATTACCAACAATATGATGGGTATTTGTTATACCCTTTACAACATTTCAACTTCGTACAAATCTCTTGGCAAACTTGACAAAGCCTTTGAGGTTCTAAAAACTGTTGAACCCATAACAAATCGATTAAACAGTCCTCAAATGTTCATCTTATACGAACGTCACGTTTCAAACCTTCATGAAGAAGCTGGAAATTATGAGGAAGCATTGCAGGCGCATAAACGATTCCATACTTTGAGTGATTCAGTTTATAACTCAGAAAAAAGTGCGCAAATAGCTGAAATGCAAACCAAATATGAGACGGAGAAAAAAGAACTTGAAATCCAAAATTTATCTCAAGAAAATGAAATAAAAGAGCTAGCTATTCAACGAAAAAACGGGCTTATATTAGGTGGAGCCGCCGCAATAATCTTAATGCTATTACTCATCTATCTGTTCGTAAAACAACTTCGAGCCAAACAAAAGCAAAAAATGATAGAGGCAGTTTTACTAGAGCGAGATAAAGGAATTGCAGCCATGTTTAAAGGAATTGAAGAAGAACGAAAACGAATAGCGCAAGACCTTCATGATGGAGTGGGTCAACAATTAAGTGGGCTAAAACTTTCTTTGTCTCATTTACAATCTAAATTGTTTAAAAAAGATACTCCTGAAAACGAAAACTTTGAAATTCTAGTGAAAAACTAGATACCACATGCACAGAAGTAAGAGAGATCTCACACCAAATGATGCCAAAAGCCCTTATTGAAAATGGGGTATTGAGTGCCATTGAAGACATGCTGGAAAACACTCTAGTAGGAACGGGAATCAGTTACAATATTGAGCATTATCAACTAAAAGAACGCCTTCCAGAAACTATTGAACTCACACTATTTAGAATTTGCCAAGAGCTAATTAACAATACAATTAAGCATGCAAAAGCAACAGAGATTATTGTACAGTTGATTAAAAGCATAAAAAACATAGTTTTAATCGTTGAAGATAATGGGCAAGGTTTTGATCAAAATAAAAGTTCAGATGGCATAGGCTTATTAAATTTGACAAGTAGATTAAACACTATAAATGGTGAAGTTAGCTATGAAAGCAGCTCCAATAGTGGCACCTCTGCAACAATTAGAATTCCATTAGTATGAGTAAAATAAAAATATTACTTGCTGATGACCACCAAATTGTATTGGATGGGTTAAAATCATTACTGTCTGACATTGATGATTTTGAGGTTATTGGAGCGGTAAGCAATGGAAAAGACGCCGTTGACTTTATTGCAACAAAGGAAAAACCTGATATTGCAGTTCTAGACATTGATATGCCCGTAATGAATGGTATTAATGCCACTCGGGAGATTAAGAAAAACTTTAATGGGGTTCGTGTTTTAACCTTATCCATGCATAATGAAAAAGGTGTAATTCAAACGCTTATGGATGCTGGAGCCGATGGGTATATCCTAAAAAATTCAAGTAGAGAGGAGCTTGAAAAAGGCATTCGAGCTATTTGTAGAGGAGAAACTTTTTTCTCTACAGATGTTACCATGAGTTTGCTCAATCAAAGTACCGAAATTACAGCCAACAATGAGCTACCAGAGGAGGTAAAAGACCTCACCGAAAGAGAAGTCGAAATTTTAAAATTGGTTGCTGAGGGTTATTCAAACAAAGAAATTGGAGAACGCCTGTTCATTTCTCATCGAACGGTTGACACCCATCGCACCAACCTCATGAAAAAAATGGATGTCCACAATGTTGCGGGTCTGATTCGGATTGCACTTAAAAGTGGGCTGGTGGATTAGGGTTGGTTGGCTAGAATCAATCATATTCAATTGTATTATCTACCCTTCGTTAATACATTCAATTAACTCCCCTAATCGTCATGCTGAACTGGTTTCAGCATCTTTTATGGTTATCAAGATTTAGATTCTGACCCTGAAGTTTCGGGACAGAATGGCAAATGAAATCTTAAAACAAAAAAGGCCTTTCGGCCTTTTTCAATTGTTATACAGTAAGTATTTCTTTTTCTTTTTCTTCGAGCAAGGATTCAACCTTTTTCGAGTGATTGTCTGTCATGGTTTGTATTTCATCCTCTGCTCCTTTCGCTGCATCTTCTGGAAGGCCATCATTCTTCAATCGCTTAATTTCATCATTGGCATCCTTTCTCGACGTTCTGATAGAAACTTTAGCATCTTCTCCTTCAGCTTTAGTTTGTTTTACCAAACCCATTCTGCGTTCCTCAGTAAGTGCTGGAAGATTAATCATAATGAACTCACCATTGTTATGCGGCGTCAAGCCTCTATTTGAATTGATGATAGCCCGCTCAATAGGCTCTAGCATTGGCTTTTCCCAAGGTTGAATCGAAATCATTCTAGCATCAGGAGTATTTATGTTCGCAACCTGATTCAACGGAGTCATGGTACCGTAATAATCGACCATAATTCCATCCATCATACGCGGTGTTGCTTTGCCTGCGCGAATTTTACTCAATTCTTTTACTAAGTGGTTTATAGCATCATCCATTGACTCCTTAGCCATATCAAAAACCATTTCTAATTCTTCTTCCATCTTCTTTATTCTTATCCTTCTACAATAGTTCCTATTTCCTCACCTACAACAACTTTACGTAAGTTTCCAGGTTGATTCATATCAAATACGATTATTGGCAAATCATTTTCATGACAAAGTGTAAATGCAGTCATATCCATCACATTTAAACCTTTATCCATTACTTCTTTAAACGTAACCGAATCAAAACGTTGGGCACTAGGATCTTTTTCAGGGTCAGCAGTGTAAATACCATCTACACGTGTTCCCTTTAAAATGACCTCAGCGTTTATTTCAACAGCTCTTAGAGCAGCAGCTGTATCGGTAGTGAAGTACGGATTACCCGTACCCGCACCAAATATTACTACTCTGCCCTTTTCCAAATGCCTAACCGCTCTTCTTTTAATAAAAGGCTCCGCTATTTGTTCCATTTTAATGGCAGACAACAATCTTGTCTTAACTCCAGCACCTTCTAAAGCACTTTGCAGAGCCATTGAATTGATAACTGTTGCCAACATTCCCATATAGTCGCCTTGAACACGATCGATAGCGCTATTGTCTTCTTGAACGCCTCTAAATATATTACCGCCTCCAATAACAATTGCCACTTCTACTCCTGCCAGTTGAATTTCTTTAATGTCTTGAGCATATTTATACAATCGACTGTGATCTATTCCAAAGTCTTTTGCTCCCATAAGGGCTTCACCGCTCAATTTTAATAAAATTCTTTTGTACTTCATTTGTTGTATTTGATTGCGAAAATTAGGACAAAAAAAAAGAGAATTTTAAAAATTCTCTTTTCTTATTAATTGTTTTATGAAAGGGTTATTAACTTAAACCCTTTTACTTGAAGATCACTGTCGACCTCCGAAAGATATTGTTTAACTGATTTCTTAGAAGTCTTTATAAACTCCTGATTCATCAGCGTTTTTTCTTTTAGGAATTTTCCCAGTTTACCTTGAGCAATTTTTCCAGCCATTTCAGCTGGTTTGCCTTCAGCGATCGCTTGTTCAGTTCCTATTTCAATTTCCTTCGCTTTAACTTCTTCAGAAACTTCAGATTCATCTAATGCAATAGGATTCATTGCAGCAACTTGCATTGCTAAATCTCTTCCTACTTCAGCATTATCTTTAGTAAGCGCAACTATTGCAGCTGTTCTGTTTCCTGGGTGATTGTATGCAACTACTTTTTCAGCAGATAACATACCGTAATCAGAAACTTCAAGTTTCTCACCAATTTTACCCATTTGCTCTTCAATAACTTCAGATACAGTTCTTCCGTTCCAATCTGCGTTATTCAATTCCTCTTTTGTCGCAGGCAATTTAGACAATGCTAAATCCGCAAGTCCTTCTACAAAATCAACAAATTGCTGATTTTTAGCAACGAAATCTGTTTCACAGTTCAACACTAAGTTGATACCTGTTTTTCCATCTTCAGTTGTTTTGGCAATTACATACCCTTCAGAAGCTTCATTATCGCCACGCTTAGCGGCAATTTTTTGACCTTTCTTTCTAAGTAAATCAATTGCTTTTTCAAAGTCACCGTCAGTTTCAACCAACGCTTTCTTACAATCCATCAAACCTAATCCGGTTTGCTTTCTTAATTTGTTTACGTCTGCTGCTGTAATAGCCATCTTAGTAATTCGTTAAAGTATTGTTTATGCTTTTGCTTCTTCTTTTGTTTCTGCAGCTACTTCTTCAGCTTTTGGCTTAGCCTCAACTTTCTTTTCTTTAGTAGCTTTTCTTTCAGATAATCCTTCATTCACTGCTCCACTAACTATTTCCATAATCTTGGCAATAGATTTAGCAGCATCGTCATTTGCAGGAATAGGAAAGTCGATCAACTTGGGATCAGAATTCGTATCTACAATTGCAAATGTTGGGATATTTAAACGCTTTGCTTCTTTAACAGCAATGTGTTCTTTCTTTACGTCAACTATAAATAAAGCAGCTGGAAGACGGTTTAATTCAGAAATTGAACCTAAATTCTTCTCTAATTTCTCTTTTTGACGCTTAAGTAATAATCTTTCTTTTTTGTTTACTCCAGTTGCTTCTGGATCATTCAGCACTTTTTCGATTTGACTCATCTTGCGAATTGCCTTACGAATAGTAACGAAATTCGTTAACATACCACCTGTCCATCTTTCGGTAACAAACGGCATATCCATAGACTCTGCAGCTGAAGAAATAGCTTCTCTAGCTTGCTTTTTAGTAGCCACAAACATTACTTTCTTTCCAGAAGCAGCGATTTGTTTCAAGGCATTACATGCCTCATCTAATTTTGCAACGGTTTTGTGTAAATCGATTACGTGAATTCCGTTACGCTCCATAAATATGTAAGGAGCCATGTTTGGATTCCACTTTCTTTTTAGGTGACCAAAGTGTACACCTGCCTCCAAGAGGTCTTGGTAATTAGTTCTCGCCATTTCGACTGAATTTAAAAATACCTAGAATCTGCTAGGCCAGGTTATCGCTCACTTTCCGTCGACTCCACTAATTAGGAGCATCACGCTCCCGATAGCTATCGGGACGTGATTGGATACTAAGCTTAAAAAAATTTTAACGCTTACTAAATTGGAATTTCTTACGCGCTTTTTTCTGTCCTGGCTTCTTACGTTCCACCATTCTAGGGTCACGAGTCATAAGTCCTTCACCGCGAAGTATTGTCTTATCTTCCTCATTAATTTCTACCAAAGCTCTGGATATACCCAATGCTATTGCAGCAGCTTGTCCAGAAATTCCACCACCATGTGCGTTTACTTTAACATCGTACTTACCGGTGTTCTCAGTAGCAACAAATGGTCTGTTGATAATTTGAACTAGCATATCTGATGAAAAATAATCTTTTACATCACGCTTATTAATCGTGATTTTTCCTTTTCCTTCAGACAAGTATACTCTCGCTACCGATTTCTTTCTTCTGCCTAATGTGTTAATAACGGCCATATAAATTACTTAATGCTGTTGATATCAAATTTTGCAGGTTTTTGAGCTTCTTGATTGTGCTCAGTACCAGCATATACTTTTAAGTTTCTGAAAAGAGCGCTTCCTAATTTGTTTTTAGGTAACATTCCTTTAATAGACTTTTCTAACACACGGTGTGGGTGTTTTTCTAACATCACCTTTACCGAAGTACTTCTTTGACCACCTGGATATCCAGTATGACGTAAGTACTCTTTTGTGTCCATTTTATTTCCACTCAACACAATTTTTTCTGCATTGATAACGATTACGTTATCGCCACAGTCTGCATGCGGTGAAAATGAAGGTTTGTGCTTTCCTCGTAAAAGTTGAGCAACTTTAGATGAAAACCTTCCTAATGTTTGTCCTTCTGCGTCAACTAACAACCAGTTCTTATCTGCTGTCTCTTTGTTAACGTATGTCGTTTTATAGCTTACTGTATCCAATTTCCTTCGGTTTAAGCGTAATCAATAAATAATACACCCCCAAAAACGGGGGTGCAAATTTAGAATTTATTTTCAATCAAAACAAGACTTTATTTCGCTTAAAATACACTTGTTTATTTTGACCCGAATTAAAGGTGAAAAATTCATTGAAATTTCACACATTCAACTAGTTGCAGCTCTTATCCAACAGGGCTACGATGGAGATATCAACAGTTGGCCAAAGCTTTGAAATACCATCCTCGCCTTTATGAAGGTCGTCACAAACTTTGTTTAAAGCGGCAATTGCATCATTTCCGTTCCAGTTTCCAACATCAATAGTCCCCATTAAACTTACCTGAGCTCCTTCGATTTTGTAATTAACCTCTTGTTGAAACGTTTTATCGTTCATGGAAAGGTTGACCATAGCAGTTCCCTCTTCGTTATTTCCCTTCGCACTAACAATATTTCCAGAAATCATCTCTGTATTCGATAGCGTACCAAAAAAGTATTCGATAATTTTCATGTCTCTATCGGGGTTATTGGTATTTGTGGAACTAATTGGTATTTCAAATTTCAGCTCACCAAGCATCTTCTCTGGAGAATCAACCGAACCACTAGTCGATACGATTACAGAGTCAAATTTTCCGCCAACACCTGCTTTCTCTGTGAATTTAAACGCTGTCCAAGATGCTGTAACACTCTCAGCGTTATAAGAATAGTTGCAAACTTCCTCTGCTAACTTTATTTCTTTTTTTTCTGTTTTTGATGCTTCATTTCCGCCTTCTGAACCACAAGCCGCGAGGGCCAGGGCTGATGCGAATAATATTCCATTATTTAATTTCATAATTATTTTTTTTATTTTACAAATTTACGATAGTTAGGCAGCACGTTAAACAGTCCTAAGTATTTTAGCAATACTTGTTTTCCTAACTTTTTACAAGCACATTTGACTTTACATTTTCACGAATTTATGCAATCTATAGGAACTTTTTTAGTACTGCTTTTTCTCCTTCTTGGACAAACGACTCAAGGTCAGGTTTGGAATGTGGTTACTATCCAGTTTGAAAACCTACAAACTAATAATGGTTCTATAATGTTATTGGTTCAAAATGATTTTGAAAAAGAAGTGCTTAAACTTGTAATCCCTATTGAAAACAGGGCGGCAAGCGCAACCCTGAAACTTCAGGCCGGTGGTTATGGGTTTTCTGCGTATCAAGATGAAAACTCAAATAAAAAACTTGATTTAAACTTTTTTGGAGCCCCAACCGAAGTTTATGGCTTTTCGAATAATGCTCGGGGTTTTTTCGGAAAACCCGCTTACGCCGAAACGCTAGTTAAGATAGACTCTAGTCAAACCATTAAATTTAAACTTGAATGAATTTAATCTCGATAGCATCGGCACTCGAAAAGATAATTAGTGAAGTAAATATTGGAGAAGTGGTTTCGCAACAACTGATAGACTCTAATAACAACTATTTAGCAGAGACTATTATCTCCCCTATCGATTTACCTGGGTTTAATAATTCGGCAATGGACGGCTACGTTTTTCGGATGGAAGACTATGAAAACGGAACCCGAAATTTCATTCAAACACTGGAAGTTAAAGCTGGGGATGTTATTCCCACTGAACTTTTAAAAAATCAATGCTATCGCATCTTCACTGGAGCTCCTGTTCCTGCAAATGGAACATTGGTAATTATGCAAGAACACATAAAAAATGCCGGCGACCAAATTACCATTGAAGAAGAGGGATCGGCTTTTTTTCAAAATATAAGAAGCCAGGGTGAGCAAATAAAAAAAGGCGAAATAGCCCTTCAAAAAGGTGAAAAATTAACCCCTGCAGCAATTGGCTACCTAGCTTCATTGGGTCTTAGTAAGGTCAAAACTTATACTAAACCTAAGGCTTCAATTCTTACTACTGGTAATGAATTAATTGAAGCAGGAAAACCGCTTGAATCTGGAAAAATATACGAGTCAAACGCTATTGCTTTGGCAAGTGCTTTTAGAAATGAGGGCGTTCAACCTTCAATTATAAGTGGAATTCCAGATAATTATTCTGCTACATTAATTGCCATTGAAGAACAAATTCAAAAAAACGATTTTATAGTGCTTACTGGTGGAATTTCAGTTGGGGACTATGATTTTGTGGGCAAAGCACTTGACGAATTGAAGGTAGAAACTCAGTTTTACAAAGTGAACCAAAAACCGGGAAAACCTTTCTTCTTTGGCAAAAAAGGACACTGCAGTATCTTTGCATTACCGGGAAATCCTGCTGCAGCTATGACTTGTTTTTACTATTATTTGAGGCCGGCTATTCAAAAATTTGTTGGTGCTAGGTACCCTAAAATCCGGCCACTGCGACTTCCGCTGAGTTCAAGTTTTCAAGTAAAGGGATCTAGAGAACTGTTACTAAAATCGAAGATAGAAAATGGTAAAATCGAAATCCTTGACGGACAAAGCAGTAATATGATGCACACCTTTGCGTTGGCCAATGCAATCACTCAAATTCCTGCTGACAAAAAGCAGTATGAGGCTGGAGAACTCGTCTCCGTTTTTCCATTTTAAGTCGCCCAATTCTCAATGTTAAAAAAACCTCTGCTAGCAACAAATTTGTCACCTCTACTTTTACACCTTTGAATGGTTAGTGGGATAGGTTTCGTACAACCAGATAATCGTCCTAAAATAAAGATATAGCTTGGCAGAAATCATTAAAAAATTAGCTGGACAAACAGCACTTTACGGATTGAGCAGCATTTTGCCTCGCTTTTTGAACTATGCTCTAGTTCCGCTGCATACCGCGCTCTATTCCACCAATCAATATGGAATTATCACCGAAATGTACGCTTATGTTGCCTTTTTGGTAATCCTTTTGACCTATGGAATGGAAACTGCCTATTTCCGTTTCACCAATAAAGAAGGCAGTGAAGAATCGTTGGTGTTTGGAACCATTATACGATCCATTGCCACTACCAGTTTGATTTTCATTGCTACGGCAATCTTCTTCCAACAAGGTATTGCAGATTGGTTAAAATACCCCAACCACTCCGAATATGTAGTCTGGTTTGCAATCATTATTGGTCTAGATGCTATATCGGCCATTCCTTTGGCAAGGTTAAGGCACCAAAATAAACCGCTTCGTTTTGCCAGTATTAATTTAAGTTCTGTTGTCGTAAATGTGGCTTTGAATTTCTTTTTCTTGGGTTATTGCATGACCAGCTATCAGGCCGGAGAAACAAATTTTATTATTGATGCACTATACAACCCAGATATTGGTGTTGGCTACGTTTTTATCTCCAATTTGGCAGCAAGTGTTTTTAAAATACTAATGAGCTTACCCACTTTTTATGGAATAAAATTAACCTTTAATCTTTCCTTGCTAAAGAAGCTATTGATCTATGGCTCTCCCTTATTGATTGCTGGGTTAGCGGGTATTGTTAACGAAACACTCGATCGTATTCTATTAAAATATTTACTTTTTGATACCCTTGGCGAATTGGAAGCCATGAGTCAATTAGGGATTTACGGCGCATGTTACAAATTATCCATCATTATCACGCTCTTTATTCAAGCATTTAGATACGCCGCCGAACCGTTTTTCTTTGCGCAGGCTAAAAACAAAGATGCGCCCGAGGTGTATGCAAACGTGATGAACTACTTCGTAGCAGTATGCGGCCTTATTTTCCTTGGAGTTACTCTATATCTTGATATCATCAAATTTTTTATCCCTAACCCTGAATATTGGGTAGGATTAAAAGTGGTTCCAATTCTGTTGTTGGCTAACATTTGTTTGGGTATTTATTTTAATCAATCGATTTGGTACAAAATGACGGACAAAACAAAATACGGGGCATACATAGCAATTGGTGGTGCCATTATTACCATTGTTTTGAATGTTATTTTAATTCCGATTTTGGGCTACATGGGTTCTGCTTGGACAACACTTTTAGTATATGCATTAATGGTAATTAGCTCTTATCTACTTGGGCAACGTCACTTTCCTGTTCCTTATAACCTCAAGAAAGTTGGGAGCTACCTTGCACTGGCTCTTGTACTTTTTTACCTTGGAACATGGATGCAAAATGAATACGGATTTCAATATTTGATTGCTACGTTTGCCGTCCTGCTTTTTGTGGGCTTTGTCTATTGGTCCGAAATAAAAATGACTAAAACAATTACAAATGAATCTTGAGGTAATAAATAAAAGCAAACATCCATTGCCAGCATATGCAACTCATCAATCGGCTGGGCTAGATTTAAGAGCAAATATCGATGCGGCAATAACGCTAAAACCCTTAGAGCGAGCCCTTATTCCCACAGGTTTGCACATTGCTTTAGAGCCTGGTTTTGAGGCGCAAGTCCGACCTAGAAGTGGCTTGGCAGCGAAACATGGAATTACAGTTCTGAATTCACCAGGAACAATAGACGCAGATTATCGTGGAGATATTGGTGTAATTTTATGCAACTGTTCAAATCAGAATTTTATTGTTGAAGATGGTGAGCGAATTGCGCAGCTCGTTGTAGCAAAACATGAAACTGTAGAATGGAAAGCTGTTGAAGTTCTTTCAGAAACTGAAAGAGGTGATGGCGGATTTGGTCATACTGGAAAAAAATAAAAAGATGAAAAGATTATTCAATTTAGGTATTATAGCACTGCTGGTCGTGTTCTCGAGTGCTTGCAACAAATGCAGGAAGTTAGATTGTAAAAACGAAGCTACTTGTGAAAAACGAGAAGGCGTTTGCAATTGTAATTTCTTATACACTGGTGAGTTGTGCGAAGAGGAGATTCGAAAGAGTTACGTTGGAACCTACGACGGAGTTATTTCATTTCCGAACCCATCTAACCCTTTCAAAACGGAAGAAACCGATTTACCAGTAAACATATTTATTCAGGGAAGCAATGCTAATGGCTTAGGTGTAAACTTTACCTTTTTAGATACTAGGTACGAATTGACTGGCGAACTTACAGCAGAAGATGCTTTTACGTTTAATGCTCAAAAAATGACAGTAGATGGTTTTGGGGACATTACTGTTCTATCCACCAGTAATGGAACTTTCAATGGAAATGCGCTAAATGCTGCCATTAACATTAGATTGGAGGATCTTCCTGAGTTTCCATTAAAGCTAACCTTTGCCGGTTCAAAGTAGAAGCATCTAGTGGTTTCTAAAAAGCATATTGAATCTGCACATCAACGGATTCAACCCTATATTCACAATACACCAATATTAACAAGCTCGATACTGAATGGATTGACTGGAGCAGCGCTTTACTTTAAGTGTGAAAACTTTCAGAAAATTGGTGCATTTAAAGCTCGAGGAGCGCTAAATTTTGCGCTACAATTGAGCAAAGAAGAACTGAAAAATGGACTTTGCACACACTCTAGCGGAAACCACGCCCAAGCTGTAGCGCTTGCAGCTCAATTATTAGGCACTAAGGCCTACATTGTAATGCCGAAAACTGCTCCGCAGGCTAAAGTTGATGCAACCAAAGGATACGGAGCAATAGTTACTTTTTGCGAAGCAACACTGCAAGCAAGAGAAGACACTTTAGCAACAATTCAACAAAAAACAAAGGCCGTATTTATACCTCCTTACAACCACGATTGGATCATTGAAGGTCAGGCAACATGTGCCAAAGAAATCCTTGAAGAGCTTGATGCTCTTGATTTCGTAATAACGCCAGTTGGTGGAGGTGGTTTATTGGCAGGAAGTGCCTTAGCGGCAAAGTATTTTTCTCCAAAAACTACAGTAATTGGCGCTGAACCAGAAGGTGCAGACGATGCATACCGTTCCTTTCAAACTGGTATTCTAATTCCTTCGGAGCATCCAAATACGATAGCCGATGGATTGTTAACATCCCTAGGACCAATAAATTTTGAGATTATAAAACAACACGTTTCAGAAATTAACTTGGTGACAGACGAAGAGATTGTCGCAGCAATGAAACTGATTTATCAGCATCTGAAAATTGTTGTGGAACCTAGCTCAGCAACTGTGCTTGCGCTGGTTTTAAAACGAAAGGCATTTTTTAAAGAAAAACGTATTGCATTAATTCTTAGCGGAGGAAATGTAGACTTGGGAAAGTTGCCGTTTTAGATCTAGTATGCCCTTTCGTTATTTCCTTCGAAATAATACTGATAAGACTTGTTCACTACTCGACTACCCCCTGGAGTAGGGTAATCGCCAGAGAAATACCAATCACCCGAATGGTTAGGACAGGCAATGTGCAAGCCTTCAATAGATTGAAAAATAACCTTTACCTCTGCCTTGCAATCCGGCGGAGTTACCAATTGGGCTACTTTGTCTGAAATTTCCTCCATTTTAAAAGCAGCGTAAATCTCCTTTACAACATTGATTTGCTCATCCATTGGTAAGGCCAACTGTTCTTTTGCTTTTTTGTAAACCTTCTTCAAGATTTTTTCGTTTCCGCGCTCTTTATGCAATTCAACAGCTGCTCTAAAGGCAATAAAATCGCCCATTCTTGCCATATCAATTCCGTAGCAGTCGGGATAGCGAATTTGCGGCGCAGAAGAAACAATCACTATTTGCTTTGGGTCCAAACGATCCAACATGCGTATGATGCTTTTTTCGAGGGTTGTACCACGAACAATAGAATCATCTATCATCACTAGCGCATCTTTTTTAGGAACAATAGAGCCGTAGGTAATGTCGTAAACGTGCGCAACCAGATCGTCACGGCCATCGTCTTGAGTAATAAAGGTTCTTAGTTTGGCATCTTTAATCGCCACTTTCTCTACTCGAATCTGTTGGTTTAAAATCGCCTCAATTTCCTTTTGGGTAATGGTGTTACCCAGCTTTACTAATTTTTTGGCTTTTTGCTCATTAAGCAAAGTGTTCATTCCTTCTACAAGCCCAAGAAAAGAGGTCTCTGCTGTATTTGGAATAAACGAAAACACTGCATTTTTATAATCACTTTCAATGGCTTTCATAACTTGAGGCACTAATGAACGGCCTAAGTTTTTGCGCTCTTTATAAATATCTAAATCACTCCCTCGGGAGAAATATATACGCTCAAACGTACAAGAGGTCTTTGCAATGCTTTTGATGATATTCTCTTCCGAAATACTCCCGTTTTTCTTCAGAATCAAAGCATTTCCGGGACCCAATTCTTTTACCTGTTCTGCCTTAATATTCAATGCCGTTTGAATGGCTGGACGCTCAGAAGCCACTACAGCAATTTCGTCATCTTGATAATAAAACGCCGGTCGAATTCCATTAGGATCTCTAAAAACAAAGGCATCTCCGTGCCCCATCATTCCTGACATTACATAACCACCGTCAAAATCCTCTGCGGCGTGTTTCAAGATTTTAGGAACATCCAAGTTTTCTGAAATCTTCTCCGTAATCTCTTGATTTGAATAACCCAACGATTTATACTTTGCAAACAATTCTTCGTTTTCTACATCTAAGAAATGACCAATTTTTTCCAAAACGGTTACCGTATCGGCTTTTTCTTTTGGGTGTTGACCAAGCTTTACCAGTAAATCAAATTGCTCATCAACATTGGTCATGTTAAAGTTACCTGCAACAACTAAGTTCCTGGTCTTCCAGTTATTCTGCCTTAAGAAAGGATGGCAAGATTCAATGGTGTTTTTACCATAAGTACCGTATCTTAAATGACCTAGAAAGATTTCACCACTAAAAGGTGCATTTTCTTTCAGCCAATAAGGGTCTTTTCCCAATTCATGGTTATCGCCAATTCGTTCCTCGAAACGCTTATAAATGTGTTCAAAAACGTCTTGAATGGGCTTGTTAGAAATCGACCGCTGTCTCGAAATGTATCGTTTTCCTGGAGCAACATCCAACTTGATGTTTGCCACGCCTACTCCATCTTGCCCCCTATTGTGTTGCTTTTCCATGAGCAAGTACAATTTGTTGAGGCCGTAATGAGCCGTTCCGTATTTTTTTTGGTAGTAGTCTAGTGGTTTGAGTAATCGAATGAGGGCGATACCGCATTCGTGTTTTATGAAATCACTCATAGAATTATTGTGGCAATGTTTATAAATGTTGCCCCACAAATTTAGGATTTATTCTAGGTTAGGTAGATTAATGCCTGTTCTAAAATGTATTTATGAAGACTTTCACACTTAACAAAAAACTTCAATCCCAACAGATTAAATAATAGAGATTAACAATCATAAATCAAGAGACCTTGAATGTCGTAGTCCTTATTTAAGTACAATAAAAATTGCATTATTCAACGACAACCAGTTTCCTTGTAGACAACATTCCCTCGCTGTCTAATAATAAAACTGTGTATATGCCAACCGAAAAGCTGCTGATGTCTATCTCCATTGATTGACTAACGTTATTTATCAATGAATAAACAGTTTGTCCTTGCAGGTTGGTAATTTGTAGTGTACTTATTGTTTTTTCGTCTCCTATTTCAAGAGATACCGTGCATTTTCCTGCGACTTTTTAGGATTAAACTGTTGCACCAATAAATTCCCTGCTGCGTCATATATAGCGCCATCAGCAGCATACAATTCTAAAATACCTTGATCGTCATGAACAGCATTTTGGGTATGGTCGGGCGAGTTTGTGGTGGGCAATGGTGTACTTGTACCAGCTTGATAATCGACTATATCATTATTGATGGCCCATTTGGTTTGTTGCGCGCTTACCGTTAAATAAAAGAAGGATAGAAGTATTGATAAAGTTGCTGTTTTCATTTTGATTCAATTAAATTTGGAATGCAAAGAGCGTTTGAAATCAGTTGAATGTCAAGAAGCTGTACTTCTATCTTAGAAGCATAGCTTCTAATTAAGTAGCATTACTTCTAAAACCAACATATGAAATCGATACTAACTAGAATTAAAGATTTAAGAATTAAAAAAGGCTATTCACAAGAATATTTGGGAGGCCGATTGGGTCTTTCCCAAAAAGCCTATTCAAATTTTGAAGCAGGTAATTGCAAAGTTCATTGATCAAGAATTGTCGAGCTTTCTCGTATTCTAGAAGTTGATATTCTGTACTTAGCAAAAGGGGTATTAGAAGAAAAGCCCATTTCTCAAAATGAGCAAGTATTTGTTCAAAGTGACAGGGATGCCACTATGTTTACTTTGATGCAACAAATGATTGAATCACTAAGAGTAGAAATAAACCTGCTCAAGAAGCAAAATGCACAATTATTGGATTTATTATCCGAAAAAAGTACTGTATCAGACAGACAGACAGACAGACAAATAACCCTTAAAGAAGTCTACTTAAACTGATACAACCACTGCGAAGGATTCATGGTGGTTTGGCCTTTCCATAACTCAAAATGAACATGAGTTTGACCCTTTTGTTGGTCTGTTTTTGCTTTACCTATTTCTTGTTTGGTGGTTAGCTTATCGCCTTTTTGCACAAATACATCCACCAAATTTGCGTACACACTGATATACGCACCGTGTCTTACCATTACCGCCTTACCGCTTCCTGGCAACACAATTACTCCAGATACTTCGCCTTCAAATACTGCTCTAGCACGACCGCCTGCATCGGTGCTAATATCTACACCATTGTTATAGATTTTAATTCCTTTTAGAACCGGATGCCAATGCTCTCCGTAATAGGCGGTAACTACTCCTTTTGAAGTTGGCCAAGGCAACTTTCCTTTATTATTCTCAAAATTGCTAGACAAGGCTTTGGCTTCAGGTGTTAAAACGTACTTTCCTTTCCCCCCCTTATTTTGCTTTTTTATCTCTTCATCAATAATCCGTTGTATGGCTTTTTGGAGTTTTCGCGCTTCTTTTTCGTTGTTTTTAATTTCGTCTTTAAGTTCTTTTTCTTTTGAATTCAGTTCATTAAAAAGCTTCTGTTTTTCTCCGATATCTTCTGATAAGGTATTCTTTTCTTGTCTGGTGTTTTTTATTAAAAGTTCCTTTTCAATCTTTCTATCTTCCAGTCTAGTAATTTGCGTGTCTAACTGCAACTTAGTGAGCGTAATTTGCTTTGCCTGAGCTTGTCTAAATTGGCTGTATTGCTGTAAGTATTTCAGTCTTTTGTAGGCTTGGTTAAAATCTTCACTTGCAAAAACAAACATGATTTTATCGTAGGAACTGCGTGTTTTGTATGCATGATATATCATTTTGGCGTACTCATCTTTAAGCGCATTCAGTTCCTCCTCTTTTCGGGAAATTTCATTGTTGGTTTCATCAATCTCACCATCGATTAGTTGCATTTCTGATCTTAGAGTAGAAATAAGGTTTTCGCGATTCTTGATCTTCTTGCGAACCAACACCAATTGATTCAAACTCTTCTTCTTCGTTTTTTTGGTCTCTTTAAGCAGCTGGTTTTTGTAGTCAATTTCCTTTCGAATTTTAGATTTTTCCTTTTCTAGAGCAGTTCGAGATTTTTGTGCATAGCCGCTAGGCATGCAAAAAGCAAGCACAAAGCCAAACGCAAATAGCCTAAAAAAGTGGCTCATACTTCGAGGATATTGATAAAGGATAAGACTGCGATTCTGGTTGTGTGATTTTCAAATTTTCAGCATTAAAGAATACCTCTTCAACACTAACGACCGAATAATTGGCCTTGAGCGGTAGCGCAATTCCATTTTGCATTTTACGCTCAACTATCTCAGAACTAAAGCTCTTTTTCGTTTTTGATTCCGATATTTTGCTCTTAGAAATTAAGAACTTCTCACCTGAAAACCATTCGGTATAAATTTGCTGCTGTGTTTTTACCTCTCCGTTTGGTTTCTTGAATTCCAATTCGCTCAAACCAGCAATAATGTAATTTCCTTTTGAGGTGTAAGAGCGGACTTTCTTATAATTACTCTGATCGTAGGGTTCTCCTAATATGGTCGCTTGTAAAGAAGAAAAATTAAACGGAACGTTGTAAAGGTTTTGGATATAAGTATAGCCACCTAAGTAGTACTTTTCGTTCTTGCGATCTATCATTTTTACGCTGTCTTGTGTAAAAACAAAACGCGCAACTTCTACTTTATAATACGTTGCAGAAATCCAGATGATGCTATCCCTTTTCATTCGAATGTGCATTTTAAATGAATCCGAAAGCTTAGGGGTTTTAAAGTAAACCTTTGATTTTATTGCGAGCTCACCTTTCAGTTTGGGGTTGGTATTGTTTTTTACAAGAATTTCTTGAGGCGTCAATTTTTCCAAATTGCTGCGCTTTCTTTCAATTTCTTGTGTTGTTTTACACGAAAACAGTAAAGCACTAAAGCCGATTAAAAAAAGAAATCCCAGTTGTTTCATCTGCTAAGGAATGTATGTTTTCTTTTTAATTTTTTCATCAATTTTATCTGACGCATCACCCATTTCCTGAGCCATTTTCCAATGTTTCATAGCTCCTTCAATATCATTTAAACGATAGAGGATATCTCCATAATGTTCCACCAACACACCTTGTTGATTGCCTCCATTATTCAGTGCTACTTCCATGTATTTTTTTGCTTCTTCGTATTCCTTATTCATAAATAATATCCATGCATAAGTATCCAAATAGATGGCTGAAGTTGGTTCCTTTTCTATCGTCTTTTTAGACATCGATTTTGCCAATTCCAGTTTCTCCCCTCTGAGCGATAAATAATAGCTGTAATTATTCAGCACCGCTATATTATCGGGTTCTAACTCCAAACATTTATCAAAGTTAGCATCTGAGTTCTTGTGGTCTTCCAAGCTGTGATATGCATCGCCTAGCGTCGAAAACAATTGCACCAAAAGCTGATTATTGTCTAGAATAAAGTCCTTTCCAGTTTCTAGCACTTTAATCGCCCCTTTGTAATTTTTCATTTGATAAGCACCAATTCCAGCTAAATAATACAAGGTACCTTGGTTTGGAAACAGATCAATGGCTGCCATACCATCAGTATACATTGCCAACCAATTTTCTTGGTCGGAGTGAATAAATAATATTCGATTCCAAATCAAAAATTGATTGGAATCTAAGGCTAAGCTCCTCTTGTAAGCAGCTAAACTTTTATCCACCAATTTGCTTTGAAATAGCAAATCGGCTTCAATGGCATGAATTTGTGCATTTTGGGGATGTGCAAACTTCATAGAGTCGATAAGCTCAAACGTAAAATCATCAACCATCCCTGTGCTTTGATCTTGCTTCATTACATTATTCAACAATATTCTTCCCTTGCTTTCAAAATCTAGCTTCGGGTTTCTAAAGGCTTTTCTTAATAGGTCTTCCCCCTTTTGAGTATTGCCATCTTCCAAATAATAGGTGGCCATTGAAAGTTGTACAAATGCATTATCTGGATCAAGTTCGAGTAATTTCTTGTAGGTCTCGGTTGCTTTCTCTTTTTGACCTGCTTTACGATATACATCCGCAAGGTTGTTATAGTATTTCGCGGTTCCAGGTGCTGAATCCACCAATTTTTGGGCTTCAGCAATAGCTAAGTCGTACTTTTTAACCCCTAGAAGCACCTGTTGTTTTTGCATAATCACTGGTTCTAAAACTCCAAATCGCTCTTCTATTTTATCGTAAACCTTGATTGCCTTTTTAAGGTCGTTTTGAAATAAAAACATTCTTGCTTCGCCTTCATAATAGGACAATTCTTTTGGGTTTACTTCTATCAGTCTAGCATAGATTTCAGATCCTTTTTCGTACTGCTTAGTTTGCTCATACAATATGGCAAGCGATTGTAAAAACCATTTATTCTGTGGTTCTAACGAAACTGCTCGTTCCATAAATAATACCGCATCAGCAAACCTAGATTGAGATTGGTAAATACTCGACAATTCATAAATACTTGCGCTGTGATTCGGGTCAATGCTCAAACATTGCTCATAGTACTTTTGGGCTGCAGCATAATTACTCAATGCCTTTTCTCTGCTGGCTTCAAAAAATAAGTTCTTTAATTGTATTTCATCCTTTTGCGAAAGCTCGGTCGTGTTTTTTGACGATAGGCCATCTTTTTTCACATTCTTCGACCCTGAACAAGCACCCAAGGTTATTACCAATCCGATTAAGGCAAAAAATAATTGTATGCTTCTTTTCAAGATACTGAATTAGCTATTTACTGTGCTGTAATCTCCAATGCTTACATCGTCAAATCTCTTATAATACTTGGCAAAATGTCCAATCATTGAGTTATCAATGATCGCTTGTTTTACCTCAGAATTTGTCTGAACAATAGAGTTTTTAATAATACTGTTTTCAATAATCGTTCCTTCACCAACACTTACATGAGGTCCAACTACTGAATTTTTAATGCTAACACCCTCACCAATATAGCAGGGCTGAACAATTGTCGAGTGCTCAATGCTTGCGCTACTTGGAATTGATAATTCACCCGCAATGAATTTCAATACGCGTTGATTACTATCTACCGTTGCATTTTTGTTTCCACAATCCAACCAATCCTTTACTTGACCCGGATTAAACTGCATTCCTTTTGCGGTCATATTGCGAAGGGCATCAGGCAATTGGTATTCGCCGTCATTTATAATATCGTTATCTATCAAATATTGGCATTCATCTCTTAGCGTCTCCCCAGATTTGAAATAATAAATTCCAATCATGGCAAGGTCCGATACAAAGTCTTTTGGCTTCTCTACAAAATCCGTAATTACGTTGTCCGCATTCACTTTTACTACTCCAAATGCGCTTGGATCATCAATTTGTGAAACCCAAAGTACCCCATCAGAGTTTGTATTCATGCTAAAATCGGCACGAAAGAGTGTATCAGCGAAGGCAACTATGGCCGGTCCTTTTAAGCTTTCTTTTGCACAAAGAATAGCATGAGCTGTACCCAGCGCTTCTGTTTGATAATAGATTTTTCCCTTAGCTCCCAAGCTTTTGGCAATACCTAAAAGTTGCTGCTCTACTTCCTGACCAAAATCACCAATTATAAAACCAACCTCATCAATTTTAGAACCTGCAACAGCAGCAATATCTTCGACTAAACGTTGAACAATTGGTTTGCCAGCAATTGGAATTAATGGTTTTGGTACTGTGAGGGTATGAGGGCGCATTCTTTTTCCCATACCTGCCATTGGAACGATTATGTTCATATTGTAAATTTAATCTGCAAAAATATAGTAATTGAATGGGCAGGTTTCGTTGATTATGCAAAGCTTTCTAAAAACAGAATGTTCAGAATAATGCGCTAATTGCATTTCAAAGTAATTCTAGCACTTGATCAAGGGGGTTATAAGGCTTAATCTTGTAATTGGTTTAAACGAAAGCATTCTATTAAACACCAAAATACGGACTCCGTTTTTTTAGATTGGGTGCATAAAACTAAACTTCAATTCATATGCCGGTTAAGCAAATTGTAATTCTACTGTTTTTAAGCTCCGTTTTTATAGGAAATGCTCAGGTAGAGCCGAAAATTATTACCTCACCCATCTACAAGAACAATAAACCTAGAATTTACATGGAAAAAATGCTTGGGGAGGTAAACGGCGCCTATTATGTATTGTATTCTACCGAGCCAGTAAAAACCTCAACTTTACCCACCTTATATCTCGGAATGCTAGACATTACAGATATGCATTTGATAAAATCAAAGAAATTAATTACCGATAGCCCAAACAACGCGAGCAAATACAAAAATCTGCTATTAGAAAAATATTTGCTTACTAGAAATGGACTGCTCTTCTTTTTTGATGGCCAGGGAGAAAATGGATATCGAGACATTTACCTAGGTACATTCGATCTTAACCTTAGTTTAAAAAAAGATTTTGAAAAAGTACTTACTTATGACCCCAGCGAACGCGAGTTTGTAGGTTTAACAAATAACAATTACCCTAACATAGTCCTCACAACTTTAAACCTAGTTGGAAAAGACGAAACACAATTCATAGAGTACAAAGAAATTGACGAATCCTTCAATAAGGTGAATGCTGGAAAAATAGATATTGAGACGGAATCTGCCGCCACTGGTTTTTCGAGATGGTTCAATGGCTCTAGCACATTATTAAGCAACTTGTCTCTTTCTGATCAAGGAAAAATAACGGGTCGAATTAGTATTCGGCAAGTTGTTACTACCACCAATAAAAGAGGAAGGGAAAAGGTGGATAGAAATGCCGATCGTTGGGTAAACACGATTTATGTGTTAGATCTAAAGTCAAAAACTTTTGTTGAAGTAGCTATTAAACTTGATGAGAATAAAAATTTGGGCGAACTAAGGACAAATACCGATGGCAATACCATATATGCTGCAGGGTTCCTCTCAGATAGAATACAGGAAAAAAGAGGACAAAATATCCACGGTGTATTCTACATTAGAATTGATGCCAACTCGGGTAAAGTAAAGTTTAAAAAAGCCACTAATTTTCCTGATGAGTATCTATTTAAAATAAACACTCAAAATACCTTAGTAGGACTTTTTGGGAAGAAAAAAGCTGCAAGAAGAGAGGATATTTCTTCCAATACCGAGATTAGTGAACTGATTATAAACGAAAGCACAAAAGAACTTACGGCCTATTGCGAACCCATAAACAACTCTGAAGTGACGGTAACAGACCAAAATGGGATTCCTTCAACAACCTATTATTCAGAAAGAGGTAGCTTGTTTTACTTTAATATGACAGAAGATGGAGAGTTTAACTATTTCAATACGATAAGAAAATATAGCAGCTGGTCTAGCAGCAACTCTTTTATTTGGTATGCTAAATCAGTATATCTGCATAGATCAGAAGATGGAAAAACAGATAATTTGCTCTTTTCCACAGAACGAATTTACAATGAAAATGACAGGACCGACATCAGGGGTTCAAAAGCAAGGTGGAGAAAAACAAAACGAGATTTTTCCATTGCAACCATCAATAATAAAAATGGAAACTATGCTTTAAATCATCCCCAAGAATATAGCAGTAAGGATAGGGCAAATTATGGCGTGTATATTAATTCTATCAGCGAGAGTAAGGGCAACTTATACTCCTATGCTGTAAAGAGAAAAATGAGAGCGTCAAGGTTAATTACGGCGATTTTAACAGCTCCAACCATCTTGATTCCAGGAATAATAATTTATAGTCCAAAATCGTATTACCAAAAGATACAGTTTAATCGGATAGAGGTGAAAGAATAGAAAAGGCGCAACAACTTTTTAAAATTGCGCGCCTTCTCAAATCTAACTTATTGCAATAATGACGAGTTAGCCAATTTCAATTTGCTTCGGCTTTTGAATCTTTGCTTCCGAGTTGGGAATTCTAACCTTTAGTATTCCTTCTTCATATTTCGCTTCTATTTTCTCTTCATCTACATCAGCTGGAAGGGTAAAGCTTCTAGAAAATGAACTGTAAGAAAATTCCTTTCTTGTGTAGTTCAGTTCTGGCTTACTTTCTTCCTTTTCACTTTTAGCTGCTGAAGAAATAATAAGTGTCCCTTCATTGATTTCAATATTGAAATCTGATTTTTTCATTCCTGGAGCTGCTAATTCTAACTCAAACCCCACCTCAGATTTAATAATGTTTATCGCTGGAAAGCTAGCACCGCTTCTCCAATTATTGCTGTGTAAATTGGCATTATCAAAAAGGTCATCAAAAATTGAATTTACGCCCAATGGTTTTCTTCTAATAAGTGTCATAATATTTAAATTTTTAGTGTTTTTGTTTCACTGCTCTATTACAAGACTATTGCCATGTTCATTCACACTGAAATTATGACCGAATTAACTTTTATTGGCTGCAAAAATGTCATCTAACCAACTGGTTTGCAGACATTATGACTTAAAAAGCATCAAACGTAAGCCTGCATAGAATGACCTTCCGAAAATAGGTCCCCATATCATAGAAGCATCAAACTCAGCATCAAAAGGTTTGTCTGCAGAAATGATGGCATCTGGTTGCCGGTAATCTCCCAAATTCTCTGAGCCTATATAGACTTCTACGTGTCTAAACCTTCTAGTGAGCTGCGTATTCATTAAAAAATAAGCACTGCTTTTTTCCTTTCTAATGTTCTCTGAAGCATTCCCTATTGTGCTCGGTATTCTGCTTTCACCAACCAATTGAGTCGTAAAATCTGCTTGCCATTTCTTGTTTAACGTCTGGTAAGCCAGAGTTACCATTCCTCTCCAGTTTGGAACCAAAGGCATTTGTTTTTGAACTCCACCATATGTGCTTTGAACATCAAGATATTTGACGGCCGTTCTAACTTCAAAAACCTTCCAAGGCTCATAAGCTACTTCAACCTGTACAGCATTTGAAAATGAACTACCTACTAAATTGTAAAAACTCAATGCTCCTGGGGTTTCTCTATCCACAACTACTTGATTTTCGAATTGCGTGTAGAAATACTCTGCATGTAAGGTAAGATCTCGCTCAGCTATTTCTACTTTTTGCGTTGCGCTAATGCCAGTATTCCAGGCAATCTCTGGCAACAAATTGTTTTGAATAGAAATAATTCGCTGACTCACAAAAGTCGAATTGTTGTCAATAAAAATATTGGCAACTCTAAAGCCCCTTCCTAAAGAAAAGCGGGCAGCTCCTCGCTCACTAAACTCATATTTAAAATTAACCTTTGGGCTTAATTGGGTTCCATACAAATTGTGAAAGTCCGACCGAGCACCTAAAATGGTTTGAATCTTATCTCGCGTATAGGTATACTCTCCATAAACTCCCGGTACGTGTTCTGTTCTCACGTAATTTTTACCATTAAATGTTTCATCATAATCGTCAAAAACATAACTCGCACCCAGCTTGTATTTGTGCTCAGTCGTTTTTATGATGTCCGAGAAAATAAAATTTGAATAAAAGTAAGTTTCGTTACCTTCATAGTTCATTAACCCTGCGAAAAGAGTCTGATCGTGGTAACTTGCTCTTGTAATTAATGCAACACTTCTCCATGGTCTTTTATCGAACACAATCCCGTTCTTGTAAAAGCCTTCTATGTGATTGCCATTGGCTCCGACACCGTAAGAATTTGTTGTTCCGTAATCCCGTTCAGGATCAAAGTTCATTTCTCCACCTGTTTTTTCTTCTGCAATGCCTCTCACACCGAACTGAGCGCGAAAATGTTCTCCTTTGTATTTCCACCTGCTGAATAAGTTGATCTGTTTTTTTAAGGTTACATCCATAAAACCATCGTTGTTATTATCCAATGGAATTTGATTCATATTGCCATGAGCAAGCAAAAGTGTGCTCCATTTTTCGTTGATTTTATCACCAATATGTGCATTGATTTCAGTTCGACCCATCACGTTTCCATACAGGTTTATGTAGACTTTTTCTGAAAGGTCATCTGGTTTTAAAAACTCCAAATTAATTTGACCCGTCATTCCCTCATAGCCATTTACAACCGATCCACTTCCCTTAGAAATTTGAATGCTTTTTACCCAACTACCCGGAATATGTGCCAGCCCATCTAGGTTAGCAAGCCCGCGCACGAAAGGTATGTTTTCAAATTGCAAGCTGGTGTAGATTCCGTCCAAACCAAGCATTTGAATCTTTTTAGCACCAGTAACACCATCGCTTGAAACCACATCAACAGAAGCATTTGTTTCGAATGCCTCCGAAATATTGCAGCAGGCCGCTCGGGTAAGTTCCGAAGCATCGATTTGTTCGACTTGTCGAATAGACATCATATCGTATGAGGTAGATTGTTTGCGCTCTTGAACGACAAATTCATCCATAACAAGGGCTGGAGTTAACCCAATGTGCAAGCTTTCTTTTGGCTTGTTTATCTTTATAGTATCGGATTTAAACCCAATAAAGGAGATAATAAGATTTGATGGAAACCTTGCCGGAGGCGAAATTACAAACGCACCTGTCGTATCGGTAGAAGTACCCGTAGATGCACCTTCCCAATATACGTTTGCGCCAGGTAATCCTTTACCGTGCTCGTGCTGACCTTTTGGAAATACTTCACCTGATATTTGAGCCTTAACTACAAATGCTACAAACAAAAAAGTAAGAAGGAATACTGTTTTTTTCATGAAATTGTTTTTATGCTTTAGAAATATGGATTGGTATTCAGTTGGTTACCAATCGCTAGCATAAAAAACTTTGAAACTTCTTGTAAATGGGCTGTTTATGTGGTGGTGGAAGGTTGTATTCATTAGGAATGGGCTGACTTTTTGGAGGAAGCTGTTGTAAAGAAAACTCATTGTTACCATCTACTACTGCAATTGAGTTAAGCTGTATTTCCGAGGTTGTATTCGCTAACTCATCGGTTTGGTAGGTAATTGAAAAGTATTCACAACAACAGGGCTTAATTCGTTCACCTTTATTATTGCCTTTGCAACAGTCAATATCATTAAAGGAGTATTCAGTATTGCCCGAATGCAAGCAAACCATTTGATGAATAGTTGCTCCGGTTGATGCCGTAAGCATAAGCGAAGCTAATAATCCGACTAATATTTGTCTCACAATCATAAGGTTACAAAATTATAACAATATTCAAGTATTAATTGACTTTAGCTCCAATGCGCCACTTAAATTTGCATAAAATTCAATTTACCTATCTACTATGGAAGCGACAGATAAAAAAATACCCATTTCAGTTTACGCCGAAAGTACGCCTAACCCTGCAACTATGAAATTTGTTTGCAGTTTAGCATTCACAGAAGCAGGTTCGAGTGTCGAGTTTCATAATGTTGGAGAAACCTCAAAGGCTCCGTTAGCAGCTCGTTTATTCACTTTTCCTTTTGTTACGGGTGTGTTTTTCTCCAATGATTTTATTACCATAACCAAAAATGATTTAGTCGAGTGGCAAGAAGTTTTTGGAGAAGTTCGATCCTACTTATTCGATTATTTAAGTTCAGGAAACGATATTTTTACTGAGAACCCAAAAACAATTACTACTGAAAAACAAGCCGCAGCGGAGGTTAAAACCGACATTCCGAAAGCTAAATTACCAGAATCCGATACTGAAAAACGAATCGTAGAGATTTTAGACGAATATGTGCGACCAGCAGTTGAAAGTGATGGAGGAGCTATTGACTATCACTCATACGACAATAACGGAAAAGTAACCGTTATTCTTAAAGGTTCTTGCAGCGGTTGCCCTTCTTCAAGCGTTACGCTTAAAAATGGAATACAAGGTTTATTCAACCAAATGATGCCCGAAATTACCGAGGTTGTGGCTCTTGAGGCATGATAGCTTCCATTGAACATAATGGAGAAACTTTTGAGGTGGACTTGCTCGCTCCCATTGATATTTCAATTGAAATGCAACCCTCCCCCGAAAGCGTTTCCGCTTGGTATTTAGACGCTTTGACAATTGAACCTGTAAAAGGAGGTGGATTTGTTGGAGCAGTAAACCAAGGAGGATCTGTAAATTTCAGGAATATTGCCTTTAACCCCCATGGACATGGCACACACACCGAATGCCTCGGACACATAACTCCAGTGGTTTATAATGTAAATGAACACCTTAAAACCTTCTTTTTTAAAGCCGAACTTATCAGTGTATTACCTGAAAAAATTGATGGTGATGATGTTATTACAAAAAGTCAAATTGAAAAGGCGTTAATAAACAGCGTTCGTTCAAACGCAAATCCTGAAGCAATTGTAATTCGAACACTCCCAAATGATAACTCCAAAATCAACAAACACTATAGCAATACAAATCCTGCTTTTATTAGTGAAGATGCTGCCTTAGCAATACGAAATCGAGGAATTAAACATTTGCTAATCGATACACCCAGCGTAGATAAGGAAAATGATGACGGAAAATTATTAGCCCACCACGCATTTTGGAATGTTCCTGAAAACCCTAGGTTTAATTGCTCAATAACAGAGCTTATTTATGTTCCTGAAGAAGTGCCTGATGGAACTTACTTACTCAACCTCTCTTTTGCAAGCTTCAATAACGACGCGAGCCCAAGTAAGCCCGTGCTTTATAGCATAAAATAGCCTGTTTTATATTCCTCAAACAGTAAACCCAACTGTGGGTTTAAATTAACATTTATCGTTTAATGACTTCTTTTCTGCGACCAATAACAAGTGTAAAAAGCCGCTACTTTCGAGAAAATTCATCTTATGAAAATTGCTTTCTCTATAATTTTGGCTTTGTTTTTTACTTTCCAGCTATCCGCACAAAGCAAAAAAGCTGAAAAAGCAAAAGGATACCTTAAAGATGGCATGATGGCAACCTCGGCAATGGATGAGGAATCGGCAATTAAGTATTACAAAAAAGCGGTAAAAACTGACCCAAGTTATAACGCGGCATGGCTGCAATTGGCGCGTTCCCTTTCAAAAACTGGCACTGAACTTAAGCTTCAAAAAGAAGCGTATCAAACTATTCTAACTACAGATTCAACTTCCAAAACTGGTCTATCGGCATACGGTGGTTTAAAAAGCATTTATCAATTTGAAGGAAAATTTGATTCGGTAGCAATTTTTTACAAAAAAATAATGTCTCATCCGGAGTTATCTGAAAGGTCAAAAGCAAAAAATGAGAAGGACAAAAAATCCATTGAATATGCAGCAGCAGCATATAAAACACCGCTCCGATTCGAGCCTTATGTAATGAACTCGAGTGTTAATGATCCTGACGCACTGCAATACTTTCCAATTCTTACCGGAGACGAAAACCAAATGGTTTTTACACGACGATATAAAGGTGGACAAAACGAAGACATTTATATTTCTAAAAGAACAGGTTCGTCTTGGCATGCGGCAAAAAAATTAGAAGGAGCAATTAATGGCCCAGAAGGTGAGGGAACTGCAACGATTACAGCTGATGGAAACACGCTAATTTGCAGTTATTGTGGTGATAGCCGCGAAAATATGGGTAACTGCGATTTGTATTATTCAACACTTGAGAATGGCAGTTGGAAAAAACTAAAAAACATGGGCTCAACAATAAACTCAAAACATTACGAAGCACAACCTACGCTGAGTGCTGATGGCAGGGTCCTTTTGTTTATTTCTGATCGCCCCGATGGCATTGGAGGGTTAGACATTTATAAAAGTATGAAAGACAACGAAGGAAATTGGAGTGCTCCAAAAAACTTAGGAGCAATTGTAAATACTGCTGCTAATGAAGGAAGCCCCTTCCTTCATGCAAATGGTCAAACCTTATTTTTTGCCAGTAAAGGGCATATTGGCTTTGGAGGCTACGATTTATATGCTACCGATATTGAGGAAGGAAAATGGCAAACGCCACGAAATTTAGGATACCCAATCAATGATCAATTGAATCAGCTTTCTATGTGCGTTTCGCCAGATGGAAAAACGGGGTATTTTAGTAAAGAGGAATTTGATGCAACATCTATTATGGCCAATCAAAGTAGAATATGGAGTTTTAAAGTACCTCCTGAACTAAAGCTTGGGCACCGCAGCAACTATATTACTGGAAATGTGTACGACAACATTACTAAACAACCAATTGCTGCAACAATGAAATTAATCAACTTAGAAAATGCTGAAACCAAAACTATGGTTGTGTCTAGGCCCTCTGATGGAAAATACATGGTTATGCTAGCTGAAGGCTCCGATTACGCTTTTTATGCTGAAACTAGAGGGTATCTTTTTAAAAGTATTGCCTTTGAGTACAGTGAAGCAACAAACATAGAACCCATTAAAATGGACATTTACTTGGACCCAATAATTAAAGATGTAACGGTTCAGCTGAACAATATTTACTTCGAAACAGGTAAGTCTAAACTATTGGAAAAGTCAAAAATTGAGTTGAATAAATTGTATCAATTAATGAAAACCAATCCCAGTATGAAAATAGAACTTGGAGGACACACTGATAATGTAGGTAGTGATGAATTAAATAATGAATTATCTCTAGCTCGGGTAAATTCGGTCATCAACTATTTAAAAAGTAAAGGAATCCCTTCCAATAAACTAGTCGGAAAAGGATATGGCTCTGCAAAACCAATTGCTAGTAACGATTCAAAAGCGGGAAGAAAACAAAACCGAAGGGTAGAATTTACGGTTCTTGAAGTAAATTAAAACAAAAAACCCCCACGTTGAACGTGAGGGTTTTGCGGTGGTGCCTCCAGGAATCGAACCAGGGACACCAGGATTTTCAGTCCTGTGCTCTACCAACTGAGCTAAGGCACCGTTTTGTGGGCGGCAAATTTATATAAAAATACAGACTATCATGAATGAATTTAAACAATTAGATATTCTGACTTCAATACGCGCTTAGACCTACTTTTGTGCCAGGTAAATAAACCAGTGAATTTAGTCATAGACATAGGAAATACTCAAGCAAAAATTGCGCTTTTCAAAGAACGTGAGCTGGCTGAAAAAGCAACTTGTTCTCTTTTTGAGTTGCATTCATTTGTTGAAGTCTTATTTGCTAAATACGAAATTCAAAAATCCATTTTGAGCGCAGTAGCCAATTACAGCCCAACGATTATCCGTCTCCTAGAATCACAAGGCAGCGTCATTATCTTTGACGAGTTTACTGCAATTCCCATTAAAAATTTATACAAATCACCAAAATCTCTAGGTAAAGACCGACTTGCAAATGCAATTGGAGCTGCTCATTTTTTTAAAAATGAGGACGTTTTATCGGTTGATATGGGTACGTGTATCAAGTTTGACTTAGTGACAAAAAACGGGCAATATGTCGGTGGTTCTATTTCTCCTGGTCTTAACATGCGATTTAAGTCCTTAAATACTTTCACCGACAAGCTTCCTCTTTTAAATCTTACTGATAATCCTAATCTCGTTGGAACGGAAACCGATACCTCAATTCAAAGCGGTGTGCAATGGGGAATTAAAAAAGAAATTGAAGGTGTGATTGCGGAATATGGAAGACAATATTCACAATTAAAAGTTGTTTTAACAGGTGGAGATCATATCTATTTTGCTAAGGCATTTAAAAATAGCATTTTTGCGCGCCCAAACCTGACCTTAGAAGGTTTGAACGAAGTTTTAATATTCAATGAATAAGCTAATTATAGCGTTTCTTTTTGTTGCTTTATATCAAGGCGCTTGGGCTCAAGGTACTGAAGGTTCTCCCTACTCCTTTTATGGAATTGGCGATCCAAACAGTTCAAGCTTTTCAAACTACAAAGCAATGGGAGAAGCTCAGACAGCGCTTTCGGAACCCGCCTATATTAATTTAAAAAATTCAGCGTCATTTGCAGGATTGCGAAATCCAACCTTTGCAATAGATTTTACAATGAACTGGTTGAATATCGAATCTCCCAGTTCTTCACAAAATATTTCCAGCCAATACATTAATGGTGTTTCCTTTGGGTTTCCTATCGGAAAACGATTTGGCGCTGCATTTTCAGTGGGTCCATATACAAGGATTGGCTATGATATCACATCACCCCAGATAGACCCAATTTTAGGCAATTATAATTTTACCTATGCCGGTGAAGGTGGCTACAATAGAGCAACTGGAGGTATTGGAGGGATGCCTATTAAGAATGACGAAAATCAACTTATGTTAGGCGTTCAAGCAAATTATTACTTTGGTTTTTCTCAAACTTCTAGAGCGGTAACAGACTTTGTGGACGATGCAACGGTTACAAGCTCTAAAATGATTAACCGAACAAATATTAAGGATTTAGCAGTTGATTTTGGCATACTTTATAGAAGAAAATTAATAAACAAAACATGGATTTCAGCGGGACTAAACTTCAAACCAACAACAAACATTTCTGCGACGAATCAGCAACTTTCTTACACTTACCGACCATCAGGCCTTAACGACCAAATTATAGATACAGTAATTGAAAGCACTGAAGAAGGGAACGTAAAATTACCCAATGAATTAAGTGCTGGATTAGCCATTCAGTTTGACGAAAATTGGATTATATCTTTTGACTACACTTCTACTGCTTGGTCAGAATTGCAACTAATTTCAACTCCAGTATCACTGTCCAATTCGAATCAAATTGCTGCTGGCTTTCAGTACATAGCAAATACCGACGCCGTAGCCAAATTCCTTCAAAGTATTAGATATAGAGGAGGGTTCAAATATGAAAATACTCGTCTGAACTTTGGAGGCACTCAACTTAAGTCAATTTCTGGAACTGCTGGACTTGGAATACCTATTCAAAAAACAAAAATGTTGACCACTTTTAACTTTGGCATTGAAGTTGGTTCAAGAGGACAGGATGGAACGACTTTAGTTAAAGAAAATTTCACAAATCTATACATTGGTCTCTCAATGAACCCGCATAAATTTGACGGCTGGTTTAGAAGGAGCAAATACAATTAAAAAAGAAGAAGAATGAAAAAGTTAATATTGGCAATGACAATCTTGATAAGTGCAAGTGCATTAAACGCTCAGAAGTTTGGAGCCTCTCCAGAAGACAGTCTAGAGTGCATTAAAAACTTGTCTTTATACCAAGATTATTACAGACAAAAACAATATGATGAATCTTTAAAATATTGGAAAAATGTATTTACATACTGTCCAAAAGTTTCAAAGGGTATTTATATTAAGGGGGCTAGACTTTATGAGAAAAAAATAAAGAAAACCAAAGAGGATAAAGAGCTCAAAGAACTTTTGATTGACACTTTAATGATGGTTTATGATTCGCGAATTGAGCATTTTGGAGAACGGGGTATTGTTTTAGGACGAAAAGCCGCAGACTTAATTCAACATAGGCCATCAGAAGTTGAGGCTGCTTATAAAATGTTTGAGGAATCACTTCAGTTACAAGGAAATGACATGGAAGCTGGAGCACTCGTTTATATGTATCAGACCAAATACAAAATGTTTAAAAATGAACTTACTACTAAAGATGAGTTAATCAACCTTTACCCGAAGCTCAAGGCTATTGCGGACTATAATGTTAAGAACAGCACAAGAGAAAAGGATAGAGAAAATTATAAAAAAACTGGGGATAATTTATTGGAGTTTTTCAAACAAGTTGCCGATTGTGATGACTTGGTGAAAGCATTCACTCCTAGATATGAAAAGGATCCTGAAAACATAGAGCAACTGAAAGAAATCCTTTCTCTACTGAACACCAAGGAATGCGAGGACGCTGATTTTTATATCACGATTGCAAAAAAATTGCAAGAAAAAGAGCCTTCTGCACTTGCCGCTTGGAGTATTGCTAACTGGTATGTAAAGAAAAAAGATTGCCCTACTGCAATCCCATATTATGAAGATGCTTTTACTCTTGCCGCTAACATGGAAGACAAAGACGAAGTAGCTCCTTTCAAAGTGAAGGCTATCTTGCGAGCTGGTTTATGTCAATTGAGTGCTGGACAATATTCAAGTGCAAAGCAAAAAGCATTAAAAGCGCTTTCTATTGATCCTAACTCAGGTGATGCATACATGATGCTTGGAGATGCATACTTAGGTGGAGCAAGCACGTGGGGAGAGAATCCTTGTGAAAAAGGAGCCGGATATTGGGCTGCAGTTGATAAGTATCAAATAGCTATTTCAAAAGACCCTTCTTTAAGAGAAAGCGCAAACAATAAAATTGCAAAGGCAAAAAGTAGATATCCAGAAAAATCAGAATGCTTCTTCGTAGGAAAAAATGAAGGAGATGAGATCAAGGTTGGTAGTTGGATAAACGAAACTACTAAAGTTCGTTTCTAGAATAACGCACTTTGAGCCACTTTGTAAAACTCTTTAATTATGTAGCCGCAACTTTTGTTGTGGCTATATTTTTTATGAGTTGCTCGAGTGAGAATAGTGAACTTCCCGATCTTAATGATGAGGTGCCCAAACCGGTAGAAATTTCGATAAATACAACCATACTCTACAGCGACAGTGCCGTTTTGCGACTGAAGATAGTAACGCCTGAACTGCAACGATGGACAAATTTAGAGACACCTTATGTCGAATTTCCAAAAGGATTAAACCTATTCTTTTACGATAGTTTGGGTAACGTTGAGTCTACATTAAAAGCAGACTATGCTATAAATTATACCGAAGACAAAAGGGTCGAGGTTAAGCACAATGTCGAAGTAGTTAATGGAAAAGAAGAAATACTAAATACTGAGCATCTTATCTGGCTTCAAAAAGAAGAAAAAATTTATACGGAGGAATTTGTTAAAATAACTACGCCCGATGAAATTATTTACGGTGATGGTTTAGAAGCAAATCAACAATTTACTAAATATCGAATTAAAAATATAAAAGGAACTATTGCTGTTGATGAAGACAGCCTTCAATAATAAATAATGGAACGCTATAATAATATCATGCAATATGTTTGGCTAGCAGTATCAATTCTTTCTGCCGTATTTGCACTATACACTTTTTTCACTTTGCCAAGTGACGAAGAACCAGAATACATGATTTTCTTATTGCCAGTAGTTGCAGGATTTCTTTTCTATCTGCGCAGAAGGCATAATGCTGTTATGAATAAGAATAAATAAGAAATCTAGCAGGATTTCTTATCTTCGACACAGCTTAATATTCAATGGAAAGTAGCCCCTGGTTAATCGTTATTATTACCCTCCTTTTTTCTGCATTTTTTTCAGGAATGGAAATTGCTTTTGTTTCGTCTAACAAACTCAAAATTGAGTTGGAAAAAAAACGGGGCATAATATCAGCTCGAGTATTCTCTTTCTTTTTAAAAAATCAAGGCAGTTTTATTTCAACCATGCTCGTTGGAAATAATATTGCACTCGTTATATATGGAATTTTTATAGCCCTCATTTTAGAGCCACCTTTGGCTGTTTTTATTAGTAGTTCATTCATAGTTTTTTTACTTCAAACTATTATATCCACCTTGCTAATTTTAGTGACAGCAGAGTTTTTACCCAAAGTACTTTTTCGTATAGACCCTAATAAAACACTGAGTTTTTTCGCTTTACCAACCGTGTTGTTTTACATTATTCTTTTTCCTTTAGTGCGAATCATCACTATCTGTTCTAATTGGATTCTACGAGTAATTATGAAGCAAGATATTGGCGAACTAGAAGTTAGTTTTGGAAAAGTCGATCTCGACCATTTTGTAAAAGAAGCCACCGACTCAATGCACAATAAAGAAGAAATTGAAAATGAAGTTCAAATTTTCCAAAATGCACTTGATTTTAGTGAGCTTAGGGTGCGAGAATGTATGATTCCTAGGACTGAAGTTATAGCCTTAGAAGAAAACGAATCTATTGAAGTTCTGAAAAAAACACTTACCGAAACTGGCTTAAGCAAGATTTTGATTTACCGAGAAGATATCGATAATATAATTGGTTATGTCCATTCCTTTGAATTGCTCAAAAAGCCCAAAACAATTAAAAATATTTTATTGCCTGTATCCTTAATACCAGAAGCAATGTCTGCAAATGAAGCAATGTCAATTCTAATTAAAAACAAACGAAGTATTGCGGTTGTATTGGATGAGTTTGGAGGAACAGCGGGAATACTTAGCACCGAAGACATCATTGAAGAGTTGGTTGGTGAAATTGAAGATGAACACGATAAAGAGGAATACACTGAAAATGTAATTAATGATGAACACTATCAGTTCAGTGCTCGATTGGAAATCGATTATCTTAACGAGAACTACAACTTGACGCTTCCTTCTAGCGAGGAATATGAAACGTTAGGTGGTTTAATAATCAATGCTTCAGGAAGCATCCCTGAGAAGGGTGAGGTTATAAATATAGCACCGTATAAGTTTGAAATTCTGATTGTTGAGGAAAACAAAATTGACCTTATCGATCTCCGTATTGTTGAAACGGACACTTAAATTTAATTTTAAAGACTGTAATTATTTGTTTATCAGATTCTTACAATAATCTTCCAAATTTTACATTAACCATTATAGATTGTATATTCGCAACCCAATTTTAAGAAAGTAATAGAATGGCTGTTATAAATAGCATTAGAAAAAGATCAGGTCTGCTAATTGGCACAATTGGCGTAGCGATGGTTTTGTTTGTAGGTGGTGACTTATTAAGTGGAAACACTAGTTTGTTAAACAAACAAGACACTACAGTGGGTGAAATCGCTGGTGATAAAATAGAATATGCTGAATTCGAAGCAATGGTTCGGAAAATTGGAGGAGATCAAACGCTTACTCCAGAACAAATGGATGATGCTCGAAACAGAGCATGGAACCGCTTTATCCAAAATAAGGTTCTTTTTAAAGAATATGAGAAGCTTGGTCTTTCTGTTGCCCCAGAAGAGTTGTTTGATCAAATCAAGAATAACGATCAGAATAAAGTGCTAAACCAGTTTTTTACTAATCCTCAAACCGGAAGAGTTTACGAGCAGTTTCAAAACCTAGAAACGGGTAGACTCGACAATAACAAGGTTTTACTTTATGTAAAAAACGTTATGGCCGGAGATCAAAAAGACACTTGGTTGCCTATTGAAGACGCGATACGTTTAGATGCGCTTTCAAGCAAATACACTGAACTAATAAAAGAAGGTCTAATTGGAAGCAGCTTTGCTGCGCAAGTTCAAAATACTGAAGAAAACCAACGAATTAACCTTTCTTGGACTGGAATGAACTATTCGGATATTTCTGAAGAAGATGTAACGGTTGATGAGAGTGATTTAAAGTCATATTATAATAAACACAAAAAAGAAAAAGTTTTTCAACAAGAAGAAACAATGCGAGGAGCAAAGGTTGCTGTGTTTTCTGTAAACCCTTCTCCTAAAGATTTTGAAGATGCTAATAATGAGGTGGCTAATCAAATTGACGCTTTTAAAGGAGCTGAAAATGATACACTATTTGTTTATCAAAATTCAGACAATCCTGAGCGTTCTTTTAACCTTTTCGGACGTTATGAATTACCTGCTGGTTTAGATTCATTGATTTTTAACGCTTCAATTGGTTCTGTATTTGGCCCTTACTTATTGCAAAACAGCTATAATATTTCAAAAAAGACCGGTGTTCAATTTGTTGCTGACTCAGTAAATGCTCGTCACGTACTATTAACATTAAAACCCGAATCTGATACTAGCATGCTACAAGCAAGAGCTGACAGCATCAAAATAGAGCTTGACAAAGGAGCTGATTTTGCTGCCATGGCGACTGAGTTTAGTGAGGATTTTGGATCAGCACAAAATGGTGGAAACCTAGAGTGGTTTACGCAAGGAAAAATGGTTCAAGAGTTTAACGACATCTGTTTTGATTCTGAAACGAAAAAAGATGATATCGTAATTGTTACTACGCAATTTGGGATTCACATCATTGATATTTTGGACAAAACTGAGGAAAAAGAAAAAGTTGAGCTGGTAACCGTTACGCGACTTGTAGAGCCAAGTAACGAAACTTTTGATGAGGCATACAATAAGGCAAGTGCATTTTCAATCAACAATAGCAATTTAGAAGCTTTTAAAACTGCATTGTCAGAAGATCAAAGCATAGAATCGTTTGATTACAGCACAATCAAGGAAGGTGACAAAGTACTAGGAAGTATTGAAAACCCAAGAACGGTTATTCGTTGGGTATATGATAACGAAGTAGGAAAAGTTTCTGAACCATTTGAAATGGGAAATCAATTTGTGGTTGCTGCAGTAACAAGTGTAAAAGACAAAGGAACATTGCCTTTTACAGAAGTTGAAGAACTTGTTAGGGAAAAAGTAATTAGCGAAAAGAAGTCGGATGTAATTCTTTCTAAACTGGGTTCTTTTTCTAACCTTGAAGAGGCCGCGCAAAATGTTGGAAAAGAAATACAAGCCTCAAATGATATTTCATTTAATATGTTCTCAATTACTGGAATAGGTCCTGAAAACAAAGTACTAGGAATTGCCTTTGGAATGCCTCAAGGTGAAACCTCAAAAGCAATTGTAGGAGAAAATGGAGTGTACGTTATTCGTCTTGACCTAATAGGAGAAGCTCCAGAAGCTTCTGACCTTAGTTTTGTTCAAGACCAAATCAAACGTAATTACGGATCAAGAGTTGATGTAGAAGTATTTGAAGCCTTAAAAGAATCAGCGAATATTACTGATAGCCGTTCGAAATTCTATTAAGAATCACTAAGAAACTTAAAAGGGAAGCATGACATGCTTCCCTTTTTTTATGGCTAATTTTGACCTAATGAAGCGCTTTTACCTTATTTTCTCTATTGTATTTCTTTTAGGACTAATTGCCTGCAATAAAAAGCGACCCGTGGCATGCTTTGTTGAGCCCTCAGGAATTCTAGAAATAAATGAGCCCATTACCTTTGAAGATTGCTCCGAACTCGCCAATCAATATGATTATCAATTTGGCGATGGCGAATTCTCAAACGAGCCTAGCCCAGAACATACCTATACAAGTGTAGGCACTTATAAAGTTTCTTTGACGGTAAAAGGAGATAAAGGCGAAGATCAACTTACAAGACACATAGAACTTATCAGTATTCCATTAACCAATCTTATCGTAGGCAATTATGAAGGGTCTTTTTTAGAAACTTATCCTATTGATACTGCACTCAGCAACACTTATAATGGTGGGTGCCAGATTTACGCAAAGAACCTAAAAGAGTTTACCGTATTTATACCAAGGGGTGGGTTTGATACTCGAGCAATTGGAACCAATGCAGAGCTTACTTTCTCTGAGCTAAACAACCTTATACCGGCGCGTTTAGCAAATATGAAAACCGTTACTGGGTCTTTTTCTCATGCCTCTGGTAACCTAACGCTGACGCTAACTGGAACAGACCCGCAGAATGAAGATACTCCTTGGGTAATTCGTTTTACGGGTGTAAAAAGCTAGCCCTTCTTTTTAAAGCCGATATTATATTTAACTCCAGCTCTCAGCCAACGGCCTGGTTGCTGAACAAACCCTATATCTTCATATTGCTGATTAAACAGGTTGGCCGCCTCAATATACCAATAGGCCACTTTAGTCTCTTGATACAAACGCAAATCAACCAGAGTATACCCACCAAAAGCAACCTCTGAGCCTGTTGCTGAATTAAAATAGCCTCCTTCACGATATTGATAGCGTACATTCCAAGCCATATTTAATCGACCCGTTAATGAATGATCAACTCCAACGTTTAGTTTATGCTTCAAATAATCTAACACATAATTTGACTCAAACCCTTCGCTAGATTGGTCGGCTGACATTCCTGTATAGCGAAAGGTAACACCATTAAAGAAGGCATCCTTTGAATTGTATAATTGCTTCAAGTTCATTCGTGCCTCCGTTTCTACTCCGATAAAATTGACGGCTGTTAAATTAGAAGCTTCCGTAATAACCGATCCATTTTTACGCACCCAATCAATCAAGTTTTGGCCTTGGCGATAAAAACCCGTTACGGTTCCTGAAAACCAGTAGTTATTATACTTCAAACCAAATTGATAATTCTGAGATTGCTCTGGAGCTAAGTCAATACTTCCAACTGCACCTCCCAAATTATAGTACAAATCAGTATAGGTTGGAAAGCGCATGTTGCGATTTGCACCAGCAAACAAATCAATTTTTTTGGTTAATTCATAACTCACATCAGCTCCAGGAAATACATCGTTTCCATAATCTGAATGAAAATTGGCGAGCAGTCCGGCTGAAATTCTAAACTTCCTCACCTTTACATTATGTTCAAAAAACAAACTTGTATTCTCTCTATCAGCTGCTTTTGTGTAAAGAGCATTGCCATAATCCTCAATCGTATCTGATGGCTCTCCCAAGTTATTACTCCAAACTAGCTCGTGACGGTATTCTCCACCAATATAGGTTTGACCAAATTTGGAAGTATAAGCCAAATTTAACTCGCCAGCTCTTACTTCATTTCGGTGATAATTTGGTCCGCCATACCAGCCGGGAACAGTATCTCTAGCTCTGTCCAAAACTAAAAATTCTCCTCTTTTCTCGTACCATCCAGTTCCTTCTCTAAACAATTCAAAGCGATCATAATGCCTTCTATAGTATGCTCTAGGGGTGATTTTTAATTTACCTAAATCCAGCGTGGTTTGCAAGGAAGCAAAATAAGTTCTAGTAGCTTCGTATTGACTCGGAAAGTTCGCAGTATAAAAGTTCTGTGCTCCGAAGTTTTTATCCGTAATTCCGCCATTGAACTTAAAGGTCATTTCCTTTACATCAACGTTTGAGCTCACAAATAGATTGTTCATGTCAAAATCGGTATTGCTAATATATCCGAAGCTTTGTCTTCGATTAAGACTTACTGTTGTGCTTGTATTCTCTGTCACTGCAGAACCCGATACCCCTGCATCTAAATAGCCAAAATCTCCACCTGACAATCGTAATTGTAGATTACTCGAGTCCGCTCTTTTAGTAATTAGGTTTACAGCGCCACTAAAAGCATATGGACCAAACCAACGAGACCCGCCATTATTAATTTGCTCAATACGTTCAACTTGATCAATAAATAACGGAGCATTCATCATGTGGTGACCCGTTTGCGGATCCGACATTTTTACTCCATCTATCATCAATAATGACTGATCATAGGTACCACCGCGAATACTTAAATCACTTTGAACGCCTAGCCCGCTTCTGCTTCTAATATCAATGCCCACTGCATTATCTAACAGGTCGGAAGTGGATTGAACTGGAGTATTTCTCACTTCAGCATTTTCAATCAAATAAGGGTTTGCTGGTTGATTTAGTAAGGAATCGTCTTGACGAATACCTTGAACTGTAAATGCTTTAAATGTGATGCTCGTATCCACCTCTTGAGCATATACTATTGAAGTACAGGTGATTAATAATGCGTTTATAAAATACTTCATATAATAATTTATTTACAGTACTTACTAAAGCACAATATTGACAATTTTACCGGGAACTACAATTACCTTTTTTGGTGTTTTTCCCTCTAAGTACTTAGCGGCATTATCGGAGGTTAAAACTGCTTTTTCAATTTCATTTTTGTCTAAATCAAGTGGCAGCTCCATCTTGAACCGCATTTTACCGTTGAAAGAAACTGGATAGGCATAATTACTTTCTATTAAATGACTTCCATCAAATAATGGCCATTCGGCAAAAACTATACTTTCTGCATTCCCCAATAATGACCAAATTTCCTCAGTTATATAAGGAGTATGAGGGTGCATTAAAACCAACAAAGGTTCAATGATTTCTTGTTTGTTGCATTTTAAATCCGAGAGCTCATTTACTGCAATCATAAAAGTAGAAACCGAAGTATTAAATGAAAAGCGTTCGTTATCGTCGGATACTTTCTTGATTGTTTTGTGCAAGGTTTTTAGTTCATCTTTCGTCGCCTTTTCTTTAGAAACCAAAAAATTTCCCTCGTTGTCGCGCAATAGGCGCCATAACTTTTTCAAGAAACGGTGAACCCCTTCAATACCCTTAGTATTCCATGGTTTACTTTGTTCAATGGGCCCTAAGAACATTTCGTGCAAACGCAATGTATCTGCTCCATAATCTGTAATTACATCATCAGGATTTACAACATTTCCATAGCGTTTGCTCATTTTTTGACCATCCTCCGCTTGAATCATCCCCTGATTAATCAGCTTTTTAGCAGGTTCATCAAAAGGTACAAATCCTAAATCGCTAAGCACTTTTGTCCAAAAACGGAAATACAGCAAATGTCCAGTTGCGTGTTCAGCTCCACCCAAATAAACGTCCACATTTTGCCAATAATCGATTGCTTCTTTAGAAACAAATTCATCGGGGTTATTAGCATCCATGTAACGCATAAAATACCATGAACTTCCAGCCCAACCCGGCATGGTATTCAATTCGATAGGATATTTCTCCTCGTCGCCTTCTGGAGAATACGTAAAGTCTTTTGCGTGCCCTAAAGGTGGCTGACCGTCTTCAGTTGGTAAATATTTATCTACTTCTGGAAGTACAATAGGCAAGTCTTTTTCCGCAACCGGATAAGGAACTCCATCCTTAAAGTACATAGGAACGGGTTCACCCCAATAGCGTTGACGGCTAAAAACTGCATCGCGCATGCGGTAGTTTACTTGCTTTTCTCCAATGCCTTTTGCCTCTAATTCATAAAGCATTTTTTTGATTGCATCCTTTACTTTCATTCCGTTTAGGAAATCAGAATTCATCAAAACGCCACCTTTATCTTCATTTGCACCTTTTGAAACATCAGAACCTTCAATAACTGCTGGAATAGACAGACCAAAATGGTTTGCAAAGTCCCAGTCGCGCTGGTCTCCACTCGGAACAGCCATAACAGCACCTGTTCCATAACCTGCCAATACGTAATCTGCAATCCAAATCGGTAATTTTTCTCCAGAAAATGGGTGTTCAACATAACTCCCCGTAAAAACTCCGGTAATGTTCTTTACATCCGACATTCTATCCCGCTCGGTTTTGGCTTTGGCTTGAGCAATGTAATCCTCAACTGCCGTTTTTTGATCCTCAGAAGTTAACTCAACAACCAAATCATGCTCCGGCGCAATTACCATAAAAGTAGCACCGAAAATGGTATCCGGTCGCGTTGTAAATATTTCCAGTTTATGATTAGAATCGGCCACTTGAAAATGTACTGCGGCACCCACACTTTTACCAATCCAATTGCGTTGAATTTCTTTCAGAGAATCGGTCCAGTCTAGGTCGTTTAAGCCCTGCAACAAACGCTCCGAGTAGGCAGAAATACGCATACTCCATTGTCGCATTTTTCGTTGTTCTACAGGATGTCCACCTCGTTCAGAAACGCCATCTTTAATTTCATCATTAGCCAATACAGTTCCCAATGCTGGACACCAATTCACCATACTATTTGAAATATAGGTCAAGCGATAATCCAGTAAAATTTCTTGTTGGCGTTTTTCAGAATACCCTTTCCAATCTTCTCCAGAAAAAGTATAATCTGCATCATTTGCGGCATTCACACTAGCGTTGCCCTCTTTCTCGAATTTGGATATCAAGTTGTCAATAGACTCCGCTTTTTGGGTTGAATTGTTGAACCAAGCATTAAACAGTTGAATAAAAATCCACTGTGTCCATTTGTAATATTTAGGATCACTCGTCCTTACTTCCCTGCTCCAGTCGTAAGAAAATCCGATTAAATCCAATTGCTCTCTGTATCTAGCAATATTTTCTTCTGTAGTTTTTGCAGGATGCTGTCCAGTTTGAATTGCATATTGCTCTGCTGGTAACCCAAAAGCATCATAACCCATGGGATGCAAAACATTAAAACCGTTCGCTCTTTTGAATCGAGAATAAATATCTGAAGCAATATATCCTAGGGGATGGCCTACATGCAGGCCTGCGCCAGATGGGTATGGAAACATATCTAACACGTAGAATTTGGGTTTCTCCGAGTTGTTCTCGATTCTGTAGACTTTGTCTTCCTGCCATTGCTTTCTCCACTTGGCCTCTATCGTACTAAAATCGTATGCCTTCATACCTGTTTATTGGGGGATGCTTTATTTACAAAAAAGTGTACAAAAGTAACATTACTCCATCTTTAGGGTCGCCGATTAAATTGTTATTTTAGCTGTCCAAGGAATACAAGAAAACCTATGGCTACAGCGGAAGAACGCTTCTCTAAAAAACGATTAAACTCGTCCTATTTCACTGCAATCATCAGCATCAGTTTAGTGCTTTTTATGCTCGGTATTTTAGGGTTAATTTTATTACAAGCCAAACGCGTATCCAATTATGTAAAAGAAAACATTGGCTTTTCTGTAATTCTAAAAGATCAGGTAAAAGAAGTAGACATAGTTAAATTCCAAAAATCCTTAGATGCGGCAAGCTATGTAAAAGCTACCGAATACATTGATAAAGAGCGCGCTGCAAAAGAATTGACGGCTGATTTAGGGGAAGACTTTGTTGACTTTTTGGGCTACAACCCTTTGCTTGCTTCCATCGAAGTTCGATTAAATGCAGAATATGCTAATCCCGATAGTTTGAGTTGGATAGAAGCAGAACTCATGAAAAACCCTCGAATAAAAGAAGTGTTTTATCAGCGTGATTTGGTTTCGTTGGTCAGCGAAAACATCAAAAATATTTCCATGGTGATTATTGTTTTTAGCATCTTATTGCTCATCATTGCCATTGCGCTTATCAACAACAGTATTCGTCTAGCCCTTTATTCTAAGCGGTTTATCATAAAAACCATGCAGCTCGTTGGTGCTACGCCGGGTTTTATTCGCAGACCCTTTGTGTTGCGTGGAATTTTAAATGGAATCTACGGTGCAATGATCTCAATAAGCCTATTAATTGGGTTGTTATTTTACCTACAACAAAAATTACCTGAACTTTTTGCAATTCAGGATGTAGAAATGGTTGCATCTTTGTTTGGAATGGTACTTTTGCTTGGAATTATTATTACATGGATAAGTACTGGTTTGGCGGTGCGTAAATATTTACGCATGACAACAGACAAACTATACAGTTAATATTATGAGTCAAGAAAACGAAAAAGGATTTGTGTTCGAAAAAGCCAATTACATGATGCTTGCGGGCGGTTTGGTTTTGGTAATTATTGGGTTTTTTCTAATGTCTGGGGGTGGTTCAGAAGACCCCAACGTATTCAACCCAGAAGTATTTAGTGCAAGAAGAATTACCGTTGCGCCAACAGTTGTTTTGATAGGATTTGCCGTGGTTATGGTGGGTATTTTCAAAAAACGAAAAGCTCAATAACTCTCTACCCTTTTGAGTATACTAGAAGCAATAATCCTCGGAGTAATTCAAGGGCTTACTGAGTTTTTACCAGTAAGTAGTTCAGGACATATTGAGCTGGGCAAGGCAGTTCTGAATGTGGAGCTGAATGACCCTCTGTTATTTTCTATTGTGGTTCACGCCGCAACTGCTCTAAGTACTATTGTCATTTTCAGAATGGACATTTGGATGCTCATTCGAATGTTCTTTGAGCCTAGACTGTGGAATGCCGGGAGACAGTATATTCTTTATATCGCAATTTCAATGATTCCAGCTGGATTGGTGGGATTGTTCTACAAATCAGAAATCGAAAACTTCTTTGACGGAAACATCCTTTTAGTTGGCTTTATGCTTTTAGTAACCGCTATGTTACTGTTTATGACTACCAAAATAAAGCGGGAAAAAGGAAAGATTGGATTCGCTTCTTCACTACTGATTGGCGTTATTCAAGCCGTTGCAATTCTGCCAGGAATTTCTCGCTCGGGAGCAACTATATCAACAGCACTAATGCTTGGTGTTAGCCGAAGTAGAGCAGCTCGATTCTCTTTCCTTATGGTAATTCCATTAATTCTGGGAGCTACACTTTTAGATGTAAAAGACTATATTGAACTTCAACAAGCAGGCTTGGCAACTGCCGATACGGTTGAGCCAGTTGCATTAATTGCAGGCTTCATTGCGGCATTCGTAAGTGGTTTGTTTGCTTGTAACTGGATGATTCAACTGGTTAAAAAGAGCAAATTGCAATACTTCGCATTGTATTGTTTAGTAGCAGGTATCGTTGCTATTGCATTTTCCATTTAATTTCTAAACCATGCTAAAACGACCTAACTTTAAGGAAGGAAGTGTTCTATTAGTCGACAAACCACTTACTTGGACTTCCTTTGATGTTGTCAATAAATTGCGTTACAATTTAAAACGCGCCCTTGAGGTGAAAAAGCATAAAGTAGGACATGCTGGCACATTGGATCCACTTGCAACCGGGCTATTAATTATTTGCACAGGTAAAAAAACAAAAGCCATTAACGAATATATGGGTTTACCAAAAACTTATACGGGTACTATTACTCTCGGAGGAACTACACCAAGTTATGATTTGGAAACTGAAATAGAATCGAGTGGAGGTACCGTAACATTTTCTTTAATAGAATTGCAAAAAGCGACTGAACCTTTCGTTGGTAAAATTCAACAGTTTCCGCCAGATTTTAGCGCCATTAAAAAGAATGGAAAGAAGTCTTATGAATTGGCACGCAAAGGTTTTTCGGCAGATTTACCCGCAAGAGAAATTGAAATTATTAGTTATTCCATTTCAACTATTGCACCCAGCAAACATGTTGAAGGAGGACTGGACTGTGCGTTTGAAGTTGTTTGCTCAAAAGGGACCTACATTCGAAGTTTGGCTCACGATTTAGGAAAAGCATTGGGCTGTGGTGGGTTTTTAAGTTCACTCAGACGCACTGCCATAGGGGAGTATTCTGTTGAAAATGCTTTAAGTGTTGAGGAAACCGTTTCTATGATTGAGTCTATAACAATTCCAGATTAAAGCGTTAACGAAGCGAGATTCTGAAACAAGTTCAGAGTGACCTGATAGTATTTCGATAACACTGATTACCTTTACCCCAAATGGACATCTACAAACAAAAACAAAACTGGAAAAAGCTCTTATTGGCCTTTGCTGCTGTCATTATAGCTGCATCTTTCTGGTATACAAATCGTTTGGTCCAAAATATTTCGAAAGAACAACGGAAGCAAGTTGAACTTTGGGCAGAAGCCGTAAAGAAAAAAGCGCGATTGGTGAATTACACTGAACGACTATTTCGCGAGTTAAGAGAAGAAGAGCGCAAGAAAGTAGAACTTTGGGTTGAAGCCAACAAACGCTTATCCAGTTCTTCAAACAACCTTGACCTTCCCTTTCTAACAAAAATTTTAACGGATAACACCACCGTGCCTGTTATTTGGACGGGGCAAGATGGAACAGTAAAAGCAACTCGAAACTTACCCAAAGAAATGAAGGGTGATGACGCAGCGGTTCAGCAAGAAATTAAGATAATGCGTGCGCTTTACGACCCTATTGAAATCAAATATCTAGGTAACCAGCTTGATTATCTCTACTATAAAGACTCCCGATTATTTGAAGAGCTAAAGCAGACTTTTTCAGACTTACAGCAATCTTTTATTAGTGAGGTTGTCTCAAACAGCGCTAGTGTTCCTACCGTAGTTACCAATCAATCACAAAATGATATTTTATTCGCAGGAAACCTTGACTCCAGCACCTTCAATTCACCCGAAAAAGTGGCTGAACTGATTGAAAGCATGAAAGCTTCAAATGCTCCGATTAAAATCATGCTTCAATATAAAGAGAGTTATGTAATGTATCAAGACTCATGGATTTTAACCCAATTGCGCTACTACCCTTTCATTCAGTTTGGGGTGGTTGGATTATTTATTCTTATAGGCTATTACTTTTTTAGTACCTCTCGTCGGGCAGAACAAAACCGTGTATGGGTTGGAATGGCCAAAGAAACAGCACATCAATTAGGTACTCCACTCAGTTCATTATTAGGTTGGGTAGAATACATTAAATCAAAAGGTGAAGACATGACGCTTGCGAACGAACTCGAAAAAGATGTGCAGCGTCTTGAAATAATAACTGATCGGTTTTCTAAAATTGGGTCGATTCCTGAACTACAACCATTGGACTTAAAAAAAGTAATTCAGCGTTCAATTGCCTACCACGAAGTGCGCAGTTCCAAAAAAGTACTGTTTAGTATCAAGGACCATACTTCTGGAAATAGGCTCGTTAAAATGAATGAAGCACTATTTAATTGGGTTATGGAAAATTTAGTCCGCAATGCAATTGATGCCATGGGAGGTCAAGGAAAACTTACCCTAAGTATTGTGGAAGAAAATGAAATGATTCACCTTGATATTGAAGATACTGGAAAGGGAATGACGCCTCAACACAGAAAAACGGTTTTTAACCCGGGTGTAACTTCTAAAAAACGAGGGTGGGGACTTGGCTTAACGCTATCCAAACGAATTATTGAAGAATACCACTGTGGTAAAATACTCGTAAAATCTTCCAAGGTGAACGAAGGAACCACCTTTCGAATTACCCTTCAAAGAGCCTAGAATATAGGTAATGGCTGGTATTTACATTCACATTCCGTATTGCAAACAAGCTTGTAGTTATTGTGACTTTTACTTCACCGTTCATTTATTAGATAAACAAGAATTTATAAAAGCACTTCTAGAAGAAATCGAATCTAGAACAGCATACTTGGAAAATCAAACTATTGAGACCATCTACTTTGGTGGAGGAACTCCCTCTCAGCTTTCAACTCAAGAATTGAACTCAATAATTGAGGTCATTCGAATGAATTATTCGGTAACAGGAAATGTAGAAATTACAGTTGAAACAAATCCAGATAATTTAACCGAAGACTATTTAAAACAGCTTTCAGAAATTGGAGCCAATCGATTAAGTATTGGCATTCAGTCTTTTAAAAATGAAGACTTAACGTTGATGAATCGTGCTCATAATGCTGCTGAAGCTAAAAACTGTATTTCTCTAGCCAGAGTATCGGGGTTTAATAACATAAGTATCGACCTTATTTATGGTTTGCCAGATAGTTCGATTGAAGATTGGCAAAACAACATTCAGCAAGCACTGAAACTAAATCCAGAGCACATTTCGGCTTACAACCTAACTATCGAGACTGGAACTCCACTTGCGCATTTGGTTTCTAAAGGACGCGTAAGTATTCCATCAGATGACGAAGTTGTATTGCAACATAATTTATTAGTAGACCTGCTATCAAAAGCGGGATTTGAACATTATGAAACCTCCAATTTTGCAAAACAAGGTTTTCGTTCGAAGCACAATTCCAGTTATTGGAAAGGAATCCACTACTTGGGTTTTGGACCATCTGCTCACTCCTTTAATGGAACAAGTAGAAGTTGGAATATTGCCAATACCAAAAAATACGTTGACCTTATTCGAGAAAATAAAACCCACTTTGAAAGCGAAACTTTATCTCTAATTGACAGGATAAACGAGTTTATAATGACCGGTTTACGAACCGTTGAAGGAATAGATTTGAATCATTTCGAAAATAATTTTGGAAAAAAACGTTTAGCCGTTTTACTGCAAGAAAGTGCTAACGCTCTGTCAAAACAATACTTGGCATTAGACCAAAATCGATTATTCGTTACCCCAAAAGGTAAAGTACTGCTGGATGGAATTACCTCTGATTTGTTTTTTGAGTAACTCCCATTCTTAATTTTCGTCATTCCGTGCAGAAAATTCGCTAGCAATTTCGTTCCTCTTCCGATAACTATCGGAATGGCTCAATTCATCTCACGGAATGACCGTATTTAGAAAATCGCAACAAAAAAGGGCAACCCATGCGAGTCGCCCTTCTACAATCTTATTGAATTGAATCTATTTAGCCGCCACCAACTTCTTGTCCATTTTCTCTTTTCTTTTCTTTTTAGTATCTGATATCTCACCTGTTTCTGCGTAAATGGTAAGATCTTGAATTATTGTAGGAATAGCTTTATTCAAATTAGCTTTAAACATCCCTCCCATTAAAGAGCCCATAAAACGTTTTGCCTTTATAGTAACCGTAATCTCAATTTGCGATTGACCTGGAGCAATTTCCTTAATGGCCCAGTTGCTATTTGTTACGTATACAAACCCCGGTAATCCTTCAATAACGTCAAAAGCTAGAATTCGATCCTTAGGATTATAAATAGTAATGATTTCCAAAATTTTATCAAACCCTTTTGCATTCAAATCACAAGTGCGTTCGCTACAAGTTGCCCCTTCAAATTTTGGTTCGCCAGCGGTTACCGCGTGATCAACTGAACTTGCCCATACTCCAACATTGCTAAATCCTGGACCGACTATTTCCCATAAATCATCAGCAGAAACATTGATGATTCCACTGGTTTTTGTCATTTTAATCTTTTTGTGTTTTGCTGGCACTTGCGCCATTGCTGAACTTGTAATTGTTGCCATAATTAATAGTGTTAATACCTTTTTCATAATGAGTTGTTTTTATTTACAAGGCAAATGTCACTGAATGTCAGACGATTGTATTGCTGCAAAAGGTCAACTAATTGCTGATTTGGGTCAATTAGGTTTCTTATTATTGTGTTAAATCTTAAATTAATCAACATGAAAAATCTTCTAATACTTCCATTTATACTGATGAGCCTAGTTTCTGCTAGCCAAATTGTATTTATCCCTGATACCAACTTCAAAAACTTCCTGTTAGCTGATACTATTATAAATACAAACAAAGACGGCGAGATTCAAATTATAGAGGCCAGCTCATCTCCCCGGATGAATATTGTTTGTATAAATAAGAATATTAAAAGCGTAGAAGGAATAAAGGCCTTTACAAACCTTGTATCTTTTTACTGCCGTTAGAACCAAATTGATTCCATCGATATAGAAGGAATGGTCAACCTAAGAACACTAGCAGCAGATCGAAATAATATATCTTATATAAAATTGGAGAAAAATTTAACTGATCTAGGACTAAGAGAAAATAAATTAACCAGTATAGATATTAGCACTTTGGATAGTTTAAGGTCTTTCGGCATTTCTGGAAACAGCATTAAAATTTTAGACATTAGTAAGAATAAACTGCTTAACGGTGCCTCAGCAACTAACTGTAATCTAGATAGCATAAAGTACTGCCCTTCTGGATATAAGAATTTAGTAAGTTTTGTTGTAGATTCTAATAACCTCACTCATATTCCTATAAATTTTAATTTGTGGCCAATTATTACAAATTTTATCTGTTCTAAAAATCAAATTAAATCTTTACATATTCCTGGGAGCTTAGCTGGTTTCGCCACTGTAGTAGCATGTGCTGACAATCAAATGACCGATTTGACTTTTGAAGACCCCGGTTCGATTAATAGACTTGTTGTGTCAGGAAATAACATTACTACACTTCAGACTGATTCCATGTTTGATCTTGTCTCTTTCTATAGTATTGGCAACCCTATTAAACATCTTAATCTTTCGAATTCAAAGAAATTACTTGTGTTCTACATCAGTAGTAATGAGCTTGAAACAATTAACATTCAAAATGACAACAACAGCTCCATAATTCATTTTGAAAGTGAAAATAGTCCTTCCTTATATTGCATACAAGTTGATGATACGGCGTACAGTAAACTCAATTGGCGGCAAGTGGATAGTCATACAAAATTCTCACCCCTCTGTGTTATTGAATCTGATGAAACTATTTCTATTAATGAGCCAATTAATCAACATATTAATTTATATCCAAATCCTACTTCCAACCAAATTACTCTTTCAGGTTTTTACAGACAAAAGAAAATTCGAATAATTAATAGCCTAGGTGAAACTCTTTTTGAACAACAAGTAACCTCAAAAGAACAACTAGATATTTCTTACCTAAAACCCGGATTGTATTCTGTTTTGTTAGGAAGTAATAATGAACTTCACTCTACAATATTAGTTAAGCAGTAGCCCTATATTTCGAAGGCGCAACTCCATACTTTTCATGAAAGGTTGCTGAAAAAGTAGTCACATCTTGAAACCCACAATCGTAGGCGATATTTGAAATTGCTTCATCAGTTGAATTGAGTAATTGAGCTGCTTTTTCTAACTTTCTGTTCTTGATATACTTTGCAGGCGACTTCTTATAAACTCGGTTGAACTCACGCCTAAAACTCGATAAACTCTTATTGCACACAAAGGCTAATTCCTCAAGACTAAGGCCGCTATATAGGTTGTTTTCTATTACAGATTGGAAGGATAATACTCCCGGTGAAAAAAGTTCAGACAAAAATTGCTGAACACTTTCATATTGCTCTGACCTTAGCAAAAGCATAACCAACTCTTTTACTTTGTGCAATGCCAATTCCTCATCAACAATTTCAGGGTTGTCGAAATAATCGAATAAGTTGCTCATGTATTTCTCAATCATATCGTCGGCAACAATCTTTGAGGAAGGAATGATTTTGTCTGACTGTTTTAAAAACTCTGGAAGTTCATTTTTGTACAACTCTTGTAGCAAATCTGGATATAGATAAACTGCCACTGCTTCGCATTCGTTGCTTTGTTCCGATCCAAAAAATCGAGCAATGTAATTTCCACATTTTTTCAGTAAGGCTTCTTTGGCGGTAATTCGAAACTTTCCGTTCGATTCAACTGCCTCATAGTTTCCTTGCACAATGTAGAAAAAACAAGCTATGTCTTGAAGGTTATTTAGTTTAGTTCCTGGAGCCAACATTTTTGCTCTTTGAAAAAGCGGCATTCCTCTAAATTGTATTAATCCTGTTTCAGTCATGATATGCACAAAGGTGAAAGATATTACAGTTAAGTACTTTCTGAAAAAGTCCAGAAATGAATCTAAAACCTTTTTGTTGTCCATTGGTTAGAATACAAAGGGCTACTTTGACGGATAGAAAAAAAAAATACCGCATTCAATTTAAGAATCAAGAGTTTGATGCGTCAGAAGGCGAAGTTCTTCGAAATGTTCTGCTCAAGAATAAACTAAGTCCACATAATGGGGCTGCTACATATCTGAATTGTAAAGGATTGGGAAGCTGTGGAACCTGCGCATTGGAAATTACAGGTGATGTTAACCCAAAAACAAAAGTTGAGAAACTAAGGCTTAACTTTCCTCCTCATAAGCCTGAAAATAGGCTTCGATTGGCCTGCCAAATTAAAGTAAACTCAAATTTAAAATTGGTGAAACATGCTGGTTTTTGGGGAAGTCGAATTAAATAAAAAACAAAAGATGCATCTAACGAAACAAGACATACTAGACTCAGATAGAATTAAAAGGCTAAATATGATTAATTCTTTGACTGGAATTAAGCCAGGAAATATTGTAGGCAGTATTTCTAATGATGGTAAAACGAACTTGGCAATAATAAGTTCAGTTGTGCATTTATCGAGTAAACCCGGGCTAATTGGCTTTATAATGCGCCCGCATGGCGAAGTAAAAAGAGATACTTATAATAATATTTGTGAGAACGGCTATTTTACAATTAATCATATTCCGACCAGCCATGCTGAACAAGCTCACTATACTTCAGCCAAATTCGATACTGACATTTCTGAATTCGATCGATGTGGCTTTACGGAACAATATATTGAGGGTTTCAAGGCTCCATTTGTTGAGGAAAGTAACATTAAAATGGGCCTTAAACTAGTGGAAGAAATTGAAATTAAAAGTTCAAATACTAAAATGCTTGTGGGAGAAATTCAGCACGTAATTATTCCGGACAATGCTATAAATGAAACTGGTTATATCAATCTAGAAAAAGCAGCATCTGCAGGTATTTCTGGATTGAATTCTTATTACAAACTAGAGTTTTTAGATTCATATCCTTATGCGAGAGTTGAGGATGTGCCAGAGTTTTAGGTAATGGAAGAATAACTTTTGCTGCCGTATTTCACGGAATTATGGTTTTCAAGTCGAGTAGCGAAACCCTCATGAGTTGCTCCAATGTAATATTTGTTTATCGATAGACTAAAAATGATGTAACAGCAATTCACAACTATGTAGAATAAAAAAACCTAGCATTTTCATGCTAGGTTTCATTTAGTGGGCCCAGCAGGGCTCGAACCTGCGACCCTCTGATTATGAGTCAGAGTGTATGTTTAAAGTAATCCACTGGTAGAGAACTAGTTATGCAGTTTTAATAATATTAACTGTCTGATAACTGTCTATGAATTTAATAAACTACCCTAAAATTGGTCTAACAAATGACCACAAAGTCTTCATTTCATTTTACATTAACGACAAGAAAATACGCTTGTATAATGGAAAGAGAATTAATAGCAAGCTAAATCCAAATGATTACCCAGAGACACAACGATTACAACAAGCGAATATCTTAGCCGCTGAGGTCTATAATTACATCTCCAAGGGAGGAGTATTAAGAACCTTTAGGAAGCAAAGTGCTATGATAGGTAAACTATCAGACCTAGAGTATTTGAATATGGCCTTAGAGAGTAAGCTGAATGGAGATTACTCGGATAAATACAAGAAGACATTACAGTATATATACAGGTACATTGTCGATGCCTCTATTGGCAGCAATATTACCCTAGAAGTCATTACTTCTATCCTTAATAAATATACCTCAGCAACAAGCTATAACACCCTTAGAAGGCACCTACACGCTCTTTTAAATGCTGCTGCAAGCAAGGGAATGGAGCCAAGAGATTTACTCAGCAATAAGAGCAGAAAGAACAAAGCCAAGCTAAACAAACCCTTCCGAGAAATAAGGCCTGTATTGGATGAGATAAGGGGATTTAACGATAAACTATTCCTGTGCTGTTTGTTTACGTACGGTTGTCTTTTAAGACCACACAGAGAGATAAGAGAGCTATGTTGGGGAGACTTCTCCTCTGACTTAAGTCAAATTCATTTATCTGGGCATCGGAATAAATCTGGAAGGAATAGACTCGTTCCTGTTCCAGCTTACATAAGAGAGAAATTAATCAAGGGTGAGGATAGTAGGAACATCTTTAGTGGAGAGAAAAAGCCATACAACATCGACTACTTTAAAAGCCTTTGGAGTAAGTATAAGGCACAATCTAAGTTACTGGAAGAGCATCAGACACTTTACTCCTTCAGGCATACAGGAGCGATAGATATATTTAAAAGGACGGGGTCTTTAACCAAGCTACAGAAGGCTATGGGTCACTCTAGTTTAAACGTATCGTTAACCTACTTAAGGGGGCTTGAGGTTGCTGAATTACAGGAAGAGGATATGCCGATGATATAAAGTTTTAAGGCTAAACCTTCATATTCTTAACTTGATGAGATAAATTTGTCTCATTTGGGTAGCTAATAGGATTTACTATCTACATTATTATCTTATGTCAAATCAAAAACGTCCGAAGGCCCATACCGTTTATAAACAAACCTTAAAACCTGATTTGTAATTTTTAAAACCCTTGGGGTACTGGGTAATTTGAAAGTTGTTTTCCTTTTAACGTTAAATATCTAGGTGGAGTTATAACCCCCATGTTCCCTTTGTATAATCAACTCATTTAAGCTTACTTATAATTCAACCCTTAGCAAGATATAAGAGTTGTTTAAATGGCTATTAGATTGCATTTAGGATTAACCTAGAGATTTCTTTAATTCAAAATGACGTTCCACATATGAATGCAAAGTATCGTCATTAAAAGTCCAATCATCTAAAGCGTCGATACTTTCATGAAATTCAAATAACGAATCAAAATGACAGAGCATCATTTCTTGTGATATTATTGGGAAATTTTCTTCAGTGTCTTCAATTTTGTCTGGTAGTTCGGCTCTTTTCACTACGGTTAGTATGTCAGCAGCTGGCTCAGATTCTCCATAAGCAGATTCATCTAGTTTTAACCTAACAATTATGATGTATTCCTTCTTGGTTACTCCAAATTCATAACTAAGTTCGCCACTGCTGCCAGGCATTCCATTCATAGCATATGGGTGTGTCATGCTTCCAATTGTTAATAGCTTATCAAGTTCACTAAGCTCAGGCATAACATGTTTTCCATTAAGATATACTTCTAAGCCCTCAAATGTACTAATAGGTGTTTCAGACTTACCCTCTGAGGGTCCGCCACCAATCACCAGTGACTTATTTAATATATTTTGGTTGAGAGCAAGATAATTCATGTGGTTATCTGGTGTCATAATAATATTTTGAACAAACAAGATACTGGTTTTTGATAATACCTCTAGCCAAATAAAAAAGCCTTTTTGATCAATTAACTGGACAACCTAGTTGATAGGGTAGGATAATGGAACAAAACAACTACATTTAACCAATGAAACAATTCTAGTTTACAATTGGAACATAAACTACATTAAGCAGATACTAGAGGTTGTTTGCTATGGGCATTATATACAAAATGAATAATTATTTTAAAATGTTCTGCAAACTATTTGATACTGCAAAATGTTATTACGAAGAAATCGAGAATAGCGCTTGAAAGAAAACTGAATTTCAATTTATGTATAAAGAAATCGGAATAAGTGCATCCCCGAAGACTAAACCTATGGCAGCATTATTTAAATGTATTTATCTCAAGGATAATATTAGTCTCTTGGAAATATTGTTAGGAACAGAGAAAACAGTTATTGCAATTATAAGTTTGAATTTTTATGATTTCGATCTTAGTTTTGATTATCAATAATTTAAACGAGGTGATTGCACAGAAGATGGTGAAGAAGGATAATTTCAATAAATGTTAATTTACAATCATTATGATATAGTTTTTGTTGGCTGGGGAGCCAGCACCTGTATTTTGATTATTGAAATGGAAAAGCAGTCATTATTGAAGGGGAAAAATATTTTAATTATTGAGCCAAAAGACAAGAAAGAAAATGATAAAACATTTTGTTTTTGGTCAAAAAAAGAAGACGAAATATATCAAAACTTCAAAACTATTGTTTCCAAAAGCTGGAATAGCATACAGATAAACGACAATAAAAGTTGTTTAATTGCTCCATTAGAATATTTTCATATTGATTGCTCAGATCTTTATAGTTGGTCTAGAAAAATCGCGTCAGAATATAATATTTCTCATGTAAAAGAATCAGTATTAAAAGTAGATGAAAATCTAAATTTAGCAATACAAACAGGTGAAAATAATTATTCAGCTTCTTGGATTTTTGACAGTAGACCGCCAGATTTAGAGAATTTAGATGAAGATAATTTCAATATATCCCAATCTTTTTATGGATTAAAAGTTAAATTATTTGAAGCAATACTAGATCCTTCTGTATATCGTATGATGGATTTTAGAGTTCCTCAAAACACAGCTACACAGTTTGTTTATATATTACCATATAGCTCAAATTCTGCTCTGATTGAACTTACAAGATTTGGAAAAAAGATAATTAACAAATCGGAGGCGAAAAAAGAATTAGATGTATTCATTAGAGCACAATTTGGATCTTATGAAATAATAGACACAGAACAAGGGATAATTCCAATGAGTTCTAAATTGCCAAGAATATCTTCAGGTAAAAAATGGATAAGTATAGGAACTAGAGCTGGAAATGTAAAGCCAAGTACAGGATATGCATTTAAAAATATGTATCGTCATGCTCAATTGATTTGTTCGGGTGGAACGTTGAAAGCACATAAACTCATACCTAAGAGGAGATTCCTTTTTTATGATCAACTTTTATTAATTATTCTTACCCTTTGGCCTAGCAAAGGCAAATTAATATTTGAAAGATTATTTACTGCTAAATCTCCTGTATTTGTTTTGAATTTTTTGGATGAGAAAACTTCTTTTAAAGACGATCTATCCATGTTTTATAAATTACAAATTGGTTTGTTTGTGAAATCTTTGTTGTACTGGATTTATTGGAGAATTAAAGATATTTTTTTTCCTATTCTAATGATAATTTACATACTATTTGATCATACTGTATCAGTAAATAGCTTATTAAGTTTATCATATAATAATGTTGTTGTTTTATCTCTAGGCATGTTTTTTCTTGGAATCCCACATGGAGCATTGGACCATCTTATCGGGCCAAAAAATAAGACCCCAAAGGTTGATTTGAGTTTTATAGCCTACTACTTGTTAATGATGTTGCCTATTCTTCTGCTATGGATTTATATCCCCATAGCTGGACTTACCCTATTTTTAATTTATTCTGCTTGGCATTTCGGACAAACCGAAATGAAAAACTGGAAAATTGAATCTAAATTTTTAAGTTTTTGCTGGGGTACCATTTTATTGAGTTCTATATTTCTAAATCACTTTCAAGAGTTTTCAAATATTCTATTGGTTATGTCAATTAAGGTTCCTCAAACGCATTTTGATACAGTTTTTCTTGCCAATATGATATTAACGCTTCCGTTATTATATGCCGATACAAAAAGTAACTTATATTGATAATCAGCAACTTATAAATATAAGGTACAAATAAGGTACATATTTATCTATAAAACCTCTCTTTTTATTCTAAACTAACGTTCGCAAACTATACCTGAATAACTTGAATTTTTAGAGACTATACAGATAAACCGCTTTTAGAGAACTATCTACAATCTTGATTATAATATCCACAGGCATCCTCGTATCCTAATTCACAGGCTTTTTTATAATCACTGCAATAAGGTAATCCTGCTTTTTCTTTTGCAATTCCTCTATTACAATAAGCATCACCATATTCAGGGTCTAATTCAATAGCTTTAGTGAAATCCGCTATTGCTCCAGAATAATCCTCTAAATTGCCTTTTGAAAATCCTCTATTTAAATAAGCAACAGCATAACAGCATAAAAGCAACAAAGATTTACACCTAAGTTGCCATATATATAACGTATTGAATAATATCTTACAAAGCGATTATGAAGATTAAGAAACTACAACCTTAAAGAATTATATAAAGTTTCTTCAGATTTCTGTCTTAACATTATTATCCTCGTTTCTCTCTACCTCCCATTCGTGTTCACAAGAAGAACATAGGAAACGATCTAAATACTTAGTTGTCGAACTATCTTCTTTATAGTTTCTTGTAATTTGAATCTTATTACCGCTGAAGTCTTTCTCTATTTTGGTTTCTGAAAAATGTCTAGTTGGACTTTCTTTAAAATCAAGAAGATCTGACTTAATTTTTTGAGCTGTTCCCCAACGTTTACAGGAAGGACACCTGGCTGACCATTTTACATACGAGTATATTGCGAATACGGAAATTGAAACTATAAAAACTAGATCAACAAAATTCCATTTACCAATGGGACGCCACATAAAATAGGTGAAAACAAATACTCCTGGAACTGCAACTCTAAGTATAAATTTCATTTGAAAAAATTTAATAAAGATGAATAGTCAAATTTAATTAAAAAGAATAATTTTAAATTTATATAATGTGGAGTCCAGAAACCACTTTAATAAACGGGGCGAAATCCGAAAAGCCTTATGAATAGGAAACTTTAAATTTATATCTTATGGCTTATTTAGTAAGTGGATGTGTCCAAGTAGGCGCTGATAAATACCAACACAAATGTGATAAGTGTGGTAATGTAGAAAACATTACTCGTACAATCCCAAAATTGAGTTCAAGCTCCTCCAATAGTACTTATTACCGTTGCAACAAATGTGGTACAAATAATAAAGTGCTTATAAAAGGATAGAACTTTGTTACCGAAACCCCTATTCTTATATTAATAATTAAAAGACAGTAAGTGAAATTATATATATGAATAGGGGCTTTTGCCTACTAATTTAAACATCAGACAATTATGGATATTGAAGGATTATTAGGTGAATGGAAAAATAACTCACTTTTCGGAGAACGTCAATTTAAGAATCTTGACCGTACCTTGGTTGAAGGACAATACTGAACTAAACATTTCGCAGCCCTAAGAAATACGTAATCTAACCCCTTTTTTAAGCGTTTTAACGGCGTTAACGGCTTTTGATATACCAACCTCAAATGGCAACTATTTAATACAAGCTAAACAAAGTCAATCAAGTCTCAGTAATGACGCCATTCAAGAAATTGTTACTTCGAAAAAGTATTATGAAAACCAGTTTCGTGAGAAATTTACATTAGTTGGTTTATCCAACAATTATTTTGGTTCATCTGCAACGACCCTTTCAAATTCAAATAAGGTTGAAATAATTGACAGAGATAAACTTAAAACCTTAACGAAAGAATTTCCCATAACAATTCAAGACATTAATCGACATGAAGCACAACGATTACAAAGGATATAAGCCAACCCAAAAGTAAGCACATATGCAAACCGCACCATGCCATAGCACAAACCAAAGTTTGCAAAAGAGCTTGGCTGCAGGAATAGACGAAGTGATGCGTGAGTTGGAATTAGAATAAGTAAAATAATATGCCTCTTTTAATAATATATTTTTACGAGTTCAACTCTTTTCACTGCGGTTAGTATGTCAGCAGCTGGCTCAGATTCTCCATAAGCAGATTCATATAGCGTAACCTAACAATTATGATCTACTCCTTAGATTTCTATAAAATCACTCAGACTGATTATTTTTGAGATAAAATATGAATCCAATAATCACTAATCTTAGTAAAAGTGCCAGAAATGAAGCAAAACCAAGTGCCTCATATGTCGCTTTTGGAGGAAGTGGTTTTAATATAATGAATGACTTTGAGAAATTAGGAATAGCTGGTCAAAAAATAGTCTATTCCAAAAAGAATGAAAGTACTGCACCTATTGCCGTAACAACTAATTTTTCTGAATTAATTGACAGAGTCAATATCTCAAAAGAGTTATATGTTACTGGGGGTCTTGGTGGTGCATTTTCTGAAATAGCCGTTGTGCAACTATTAGAATATATGTCTCAAAACAAAGTTAGTTTCAAGGCGGTATTTACCCTGCCCTTCGAATTTGAGGGGCCTAAAAGAACCAGAGCAGGCGATTTAGTTGCCCAGTCAATTAAACAGTATTCAAATGTTACTCTTTTAAAGCACCAAGACAATAGAGATTGGAGTGGTGAAATGGAAATCTCAGACTACTTTTTAGAAATGTCCAAGAGAATTTATATAAACCTTATGGGTGATTCATAAAACGCAAACTATAAAATTCTGTACTACTTCGCTAAAATAAAATCTAACCATAAATCAGTTCTGTTATTGTATTTGTTTCTGCTGTGCTTTTGGGCTTTTTAAAGGAGGTTAAAGGATTTAATAACTCTAACTAAGGGCTTTAATCACTCTATGAAAACCTTGAACTGCGCCGTTAGCATCTATAATCAAGAGGTGAAGTACTTTAGACTGCCCTTGAGTGTTTCAAAGCCACTACTTTATAATTGTTTTCAAGAGCCTAAAGGTGAAGTTATAACCTTATCAAAAGCTGAAACTATTTAGCTATAAAAACAGAAACAACAGGGGGTGATTGAAGGTGAAATGATTTTCCTTTTGAGCTGAGGTTGTTAGGTGTAGTTATAACCCCATAACTCTTCATATTTGACGTGCTAACCATTAAACCGACACTAGCACATATTTAAATATATGTCCTTAAACTTGACCTTAACACATGGCTTGCGATACAATAACAATAGATTTACTAAGTAAATATATACTTGAGTTCAAAAATGTGACAATAGGGTGTAAGTCATAAAGAGTAACAGGCTATTGGCACATTTTTAAAGACAATGTAATATGTAAAGTAAAGATTTCATTCAGGTATGTTCTAGTATTCTACATTTAAATAAATTACTTATAACTTCGTGTAAATAATTTTTTGATTAAAATTTAATTTGGATATTTTTTGTGAAAAGTCAAATCCAACAAATTGTAAAACTTAAATCTAGTTCAGTTACTTTATGAGATATGTCTTTATTGTACTCCTTTTTATTTGTTCATTTTACGCTCAAGCCCAGTCTATTAATGAAATAAAAAATGACAAGATCTATATATGGGGTGAAGGGAAATCAACATCTATCAGAGAGGCCGATAAGCATGCCTTAGACGATATTATTTCACAAATTTCGGTACAAGTTAGCAGTTCCTTTGATATGAAAAGTAAGGAAACCAGAGTTAATGCTGATTTTAATTTCACCTCTTCTGCTGAAGGTGCTATTGGTACGTTTTCTCAAGGGACATTGAATAATACTAAAAGAATTATTATAGAGAATGAACCAAACGCACATGTATTTAGATACATTTTAAGATCAGAAATAGACAAAATATTTGATGCCAGAGCAACTAAAATAAAAGACTTCTATTATAACTCGGTTAAATATGCCAAGGAAGGAAGAATTGCCGATGCGATCAAATATGCTTATTGGGGTAATATTTTACTCAACTCTCACCCTTATTCATTCGAACTTTCAGTTGAAAACGAAAAAGGCGAAACAAAAAAATTAAATTCCGAATTTGGATTATTAATAAACAACATATTTGAAAATATCGTTTTTGAATTAAGTAATACAGAAGCGAGTGAAAATCTTAAAACAGTAGTTCTTGACATAAAATACAAGGGCGAACCTATTGGTAATTTAGATTACACATATTGGGATGGAGTAAATTGGTCAAATGTATATTCAGCAAAAGATGGGATTGGAGTAGCTGAACTATATGGCAGTTCAACGGACCTAGAAAACCTACAGATTAAAGTTGAATATGAGTTTTTTTATGAGGCAAGAATCGATAAGGAGTTAGAAGGGGTGTTATCTATTGCTAAGCCCATCCCTTTCCCCAAAGCAGGTGTGAAGCTGAAAATCTCAAAAGCAAAATCTCAAAAACCAAAAAAGAACAACGTTGGTGTACCTAAACTTGTTGAAACAATAGTTGATCAGTTAATAGCTTCTCCAATAAATGCTAAAAAAGACCTCTTTACTAAGCATGGCATTGAGGTGTATGAAAAATTAATGAAATATGGTAATGCTAAATTGCTCAATAAGGATAACTTGAAAAGCTATGATTTTGATGGAAAAAAATATATACGTGGATTAGAATATCTCTTTAGTTTCTCAGGAAATAAAAAGTTTGTAGAAACGGTTGTTCTAGAATTAAATGAAAGTAATAAAGTTGATAATATAAGCTTTGGATTATCAGAAGTAGCCACTAAAAGTATTGATGAAAAACCATGGGAGAATGATGTAAAAAAGATAATTATCCATTTTCTAGAAAATTATAAAACGGCATACGCACTAAAAAGATTAGATTACATAGAGTCGATCTTTGCAGACGATGCTATCATTATTACGGGTTATTTGGTGGAGGTTGATCCTTTACCTGAAGTGTATGCAGATAATAAAATAGTAAAATACAATCGTTATGATAAAAAACAGTATTTGAAAAAATTGGAATATTCATTCAATAGCAAAGAATACATTAATTTGAAATTTGAAGAAAGTAAGGTTTTACGGAGTGGTATTAATTCCAATCAGTTTGGTATACAGATTAAGCAAAACTATTTTTCGGCAAATTATGGGGATCAAGGTTATTTATTTTTATTTGTTGAGTTTAACGATCAAAATATTCCCTTGATTCATGTGAGAACATGGCAGCCTGAGAAAAGTCCAGATGGATTTATTTATGGCTTAGGGGACTTTTAATTGAATAATAATGAGGGAGGTATTTCTATTTATACTTTTATCTATCAGTATTACTTTATGGTCTCAAGAAGACTTTAAAGTCATTGATTTTAAACCATTACCAAAGGATTATACTGCTCAATTAACACATCCGATAAATGACGAAGTGAATGGAGGTAAAGCTGCCCTAATTAAAATACAAACTACCGAAAGAGAATTTAGTTTCGAACTTGGATCATTTGTGCCAGTGGACATTGTTGAAAAAACAGGTGAAATCTGGTTATATGTTCCAGGGGGAACTAGGAGATTAACTATAAAAAATAAAGATTTTGGCGTTATCCGTTATAACATTGAAATTCCGATTAATGGCGGCAAGACTTATGAGCTCAGACTAAAGACTCCCATTACAACGAATAAAGATTTGCTAGGTACTGGAACAGTTAAAATCACCACCTATCCAGATAATGCTGTTTTATTCAATTATGCCAATATTGAATACAAAAAAGTATTTTCTAATGTAGCTGGGAAAAATCAATTTTTTATAAAACTAGACACGTATGTTACCCTTGATACTGTAATTAACATTAAACCAGATCAATTAAATGAATTTACATTCAAATTGGTAAAAAAGCAAGGGACTCTCAAAGTAAAATCTAACCCTAGAGGTGCAAATGTTTATATCGATAATAATAAAATTGGTAATACACCGATTTCTAAGTTGTTACCTATTGGAAATTACAAAGTTTCAATTAAAAAGAAAGGATTTGTAGAACAAACTAGATCCATTAAGATTGAGGAAAATATTTCAACTGTAATTGATATGTCGCTGGTTAATTACAGCAACGCAATGAGACCAATGAAAATGGGTAAATCAATATCTTTTACATTGTTTGCTACAGCCTTAATCGGTGGGGTTAGCGCCCAATTATATGCCAACTATCAAATGACCAAGTACAACAACACTGAGATTAGTAGTGAAGCTCAGACACTAAAAAAAAATGTTACTCAATTTGATCAATTGGCAATAATCGGATTTTCTTCTGCTGGAGTTATAGCCGTTCCTTTTGCTATATTCTCGGGTAAAATGAGAAAAATGAAAAAGAAATATGGGATTTAAAATTTCAACTTTATTTTTTGTTTTAATAAGTCTTTTTAGTTTTTCTTGTAATAGACTTTTTAATAGTCCTTACGATTCTGCAACTTCGCCCGACATATGGAAACCTACAAACATGGAATTGATAGTTGATGATAGTAATTCAGTAAGGATAACATGGGAACAAATAGAAAAAAGGATTGATGGTTTCATACTAATAAATAACAATTATCCAAATAGTAGCTCATTTATTATCGCTAAAGATCAAAATATCTTCACTGATAATTCCACTTTTATGATTCAAAATTGCGGTTTCAATTTTGATTATTCATTAAAAGCTTTTGCAGGAAATAACGAATCTAGCCCAACTAGATATTATAACTGTGTAAACCCTTTTATAAAAACCAAAGGAGTTTCTAATGTAAGTTGGACAAGTGCATCTATAGAAGGTGATGTTTTAAGCCTTTTCCCCTTAGTCGTCAAAGGTTTTTGTTGGAGTACTAGAACCAACCCAACTATTCATGATAGTAAAGTAAATTCAGGAAACGGAACTGGTGTTTTCACTTCCAGTATTACCGCACTTACACCAAATACTACTTATTATGTAAGGGCTTTTGCTACAAGCTCAGCAGGAACTGCTTACGGTAATCAAATCAGTTTTACTACAACACCAAGTATAAATCTACCTTCATTATTAACAACTGTGGCAAGTTATATCAATCAAACATCTGCACAAACTGGAGGTAACATAACAAATAATGGTGGTTCAACAGTTTCGGCACGTGGAGTTTGTTACTCAACTTCACAAAATCCAACAACTGCTAATTCAGTAGTAAATTCAGGAAACGGAACTGGTGTTTTCACTTCCAGTATTACCGCACTTACACCAAATACTACTTATTATGTAAGGGCTTTTGCTACAAGCTCAGCAGGAACTGCTTACGGTAATCAAATCAGT